>SWCD01010599.1_pt1 | contig 146008 bp, 147 predicted proteins | sample 4693011 | NCBI WGS metagenome assembly SWCD01 (sample SAMN10267278, study PRJNA491770) | bioreactor metagenome | isolation source: DHS bioreactor inoculated with marine | place: Japan: Omine Ridge, Nankai Trough
CCCCCCGAGGTATTTCTGAACCAAAGAAGGGGCGGGGCGTTGGCTGACGGGGTCCGCTGCATGTGGATGCGGGGGGGGACCTCGAAGGGGGGGTATTTCCTCGCCGAAGACCTGCCGGGAGACGTGGCCGAGCGCGACGCTTTCCTGCTCCGCGTCTTCGGTTCGCCCGACCCGCGCCAGATCGATGGCATGGGCGGCGCGGATCCGCTGACCTCGAAGGTAGCGGTGGTGAAGCGGTCGGCGCGCGACGGGGTCGATGTGGACTACCTGTTCCTGCAGGTTTTCGTCGACCGGGCGGTAGTGACCGATGCGCAGAACTGCGGCAACATCCTTGCCGGGGTCGGCCCCTTCGCCATCGAACGCGGATTGGTGGCGGCCGCCGACGGGGTGACCCGGGTAGCGATCTACATGGAAAACACCGGCCAGGTGGCGGTGGCCGAGGTGCAAACCCCCGGTGGCGCGGTGTGCTACACGGGCGACGCGCGGATCGACGGGGTGCCGGGCACCGCCGCGCCGGTGCCGCTCGAATTTCGCGATACCGCCGGATCGTCCTGCGGGGCGCTGCTGCCGACCGGCAACCTGGTCGACGTGATCGAGGGCATCGCGGCGACGCTGATCGACAACGGCATGCCCTGCGTGGTGCTGCGGGCGGCGGATCTCGGGGTGGCCGGTGACGAAAGCCCCGAAGCGCTGGAGGGCGATGCGGCGCTGCGGGCCCGGCTGGAGGCGATCAGGCTCAGGGCGGGGCCGTTGATGAACCTCGGCGATGTGTCACAGAAATCGGTGCCGAAGATGACGATGGTGTCGAGCCCGCGCGCCGGCGGCGCGATTTCCACCCGCACCTTCATCCCACACCGCTGCCACAAGACCATCGGCGTGCTCGGGGCTGTCAGCGTGGCCACGGCCTGCCTGATCGAGGGCACGACCGCGGCCGGGCTGGCCGAGACTGGCGAGGGCGACACCCGGGCGCTGCAGGTGGAACATCCGACCGGCGAAATGACCGTCATCGCCCGGCTGGACGAGACCGGAACCCCCGCCTCCGCCGCCATCCTGCGCACCGCGCGCAAGCTGATGGACGGCACCGTTTTCGGGGACTGAGTTTGGAGACTGACATGGCGAAAGAATCCCGGGAAGAGCAGATCACCGACGCCGACTGGCTCGATTTCCACCCCGCGCCGAAAAAACCGGACTTCGTGTTGCCCAAGGGCGCGGTGGACGCGCATTGCCACGTGTTCGGGCCCAGACGCGCCTTCCCGTTTGCGCCTGAGCGCAAGTACACGCCCTGCGACGCGGGCAAGGACAAGCTCTTCGAATTGCGCGATTTCCTCGGGTTTTCGCGCAACGTGATCGTGCAGGCGACCTGCCACGGCAAGGACAACGCGGCGATGATGGATGCCTGCCGGGCCGGCGGCGACCGCGCCCGCGGGGTGGCCTCGGTGGCCCATGACATCTCCCGCGACGCGCTTGCCGAGATGGACGAGGCCGGTGTGCGCGGGGTGCGGTTCAACTTCGTGCGCCGCCTGGTCGATGCGACCCCGCGCGAGCACTTCGTCGAGGTGGCCGAGCGGATCCAGGATTTCGGCTGGTCGATCGTGGTCTATTTCGAGGCCGCCGATCTCGCCGACCTGGCGCCGTTCCTCGCCGGCCTGCCGGGCATCGTCGTGGTCGACCACATGGGCCGGCCGGACGTGTCCAAGGGCGTCGATCACCCCGATTTCCAGGCCTTCATCCGGCTGATGGAAGAAAATGCCAACATCTGGACCAAGGTGACCTGTCCGGAGCGGCTCTCGGTGCAGGGGCCGCCGCATTACGACGACGTGGTGCCCTTCGCCCGGCGGATCGTGGATCTGTTCCCCGATCGGGTGCTCTGGGGCACCGACTGGCCGCACCCGAACATGACATCGCACATGCCCGACGACGGCAATCTGGTGGATTTCATCGCCCGGATCGCGCCGAGCCCCGCGGCGCAGAAGAAGCTGCTCGTGGACAACCCGATGCGCCTCTACTGGGCGAAATGACCCCCGGCGGGTCGGGAACCGGGCAGGTTTCCGGACCGCCCGAGACCAAACGGAGAGGATAGAAACCATGGCTGACAGCCCCGCGTTCGACTACCATATCGACATTCCCGGAACGACGATCTTCGACGGCAGGCAGGCGATGAAGGGCTATGCGCTGAACAAGATGTGCTACTCGTTCAACAGCAAACCCGCGCGGGATGAATTCGTCGCCGACGAAGAGGCCTACATGGAGAAATTCGGCCTCAACGACGCGCAGAAGCAGGCGATCCGCGACCGCGACGTGCTGGCGATGATCGAGGCGGGCGGCAATATCTACTATCTCGCGAAATTCGCCGGCATCTTCCGCCTCGGGGTGCAGGATGTCGGCGGGATGCAGACCGGCATGACCAAGGAGGAATTCCAGGCATTCCTCAAGAGCCAGGCATAGGGAGACGGATCCATGGCAAGAATTCTCGGCGGCATCACCACCTCGCATATCCCCGCGGTCGGCAACGCGATCGAGAAGGGGCTCCAGGACGACCCCTACTGGAAACCCTTCTTCGACGGCTATCCGCTGGTGCACAAGTGGATCGCAGAGCACAAGCCCGACTACGTGATCAACATCTACAACGACCACGGGCTGGGGTTCTTCCTCGACCGGATGCCGACCTTCGCGATCGGCGCGGCGCATGAATACCGCAACGAGGACGAGGGCTGGGGCCTGCCGTCGCTCGACCCTTTCCCGGGGGCGCCGGAACTCAGCTGGCATATCATCGAGAGCATGGTGGCCGACGAGTTCGACATCACCTCCTGCCAGGAGCTGCCGGTCGACCACGGTTTCGTCGTGCCGATGCAGCTGTTCTGGCCGGGGGCGCCGCATCACCCCGACATGCCGCGCACCGTGCCGATCAGCGCCAACACGGTGCAGCATCCGATCCCGACGCTGAAACGCGCGCTCGATTTCGGACGCGCCCTGCGGCGCGCGCTTCTGAGCTTTCCGGAAGAGGCAGATATCGTGGTGCTCGGCACCGGCGGGCTGTCGCATCAGCTCGACGGGGCGCGAGCGGGCTTCATCAACAAGGAATTCGACCAGTATTGCCTCGAGAACATCGTGCATGACCCGGACGTACTGACCAGGATCTCGCGCCAGGAGCTGGTCAAGAACGCCGGCGCCCAGGGCACCGAGTTCCTGATGTGGATGATGATGCGCGGGGCGCTCGGCGACGAGGTCACCGAGATCACCCGCAACTACCACATCCCGATCTCGAACACCGCCGCCGGCACGCTGCTGCTGGAGTGCGCCTGAGGGATTTCGCCCGGCTTGCGCCGGGCGACCCGCGCCCAATCCGCTTGCGGATTGGGCCCCCAGATTCCATGCCAATCCGCTTGCGGATTGGGCCCCCCGGTTCCATGCCAATCCGCTTGCGGATTGGGCCCCCGGTTCCATGTCCAATCCGCTTGCGGATTGGGCCCCCCTGTTCCATGCCCAATCCGCTTGCGGATTGGCCGTACCCCGCTCGGGGGCTTCGCCCCCGACGCCTGCGGCGGGCGGGGCGCGCGGCTTCGCCGCGCCGGTCTGTCTTGACGGTGCCGGACCGCCAGACCTCAACGCGCCCGGTCAACCGGCGGCTTCGGTCCTTTTGCGGAACTCGCTGGGGGAGAGGCCGGTGGCGCGGCGGAAAACGCGGGAGAAATGTGCCGGGTCTTCGTAGCCGAGGCCATAGGCGATCTGGCTGATCGAGAGGTTGGAATAGGCGAGGTTGCGGCGCGCTTCGCGGATGATCCGCTCCTGGATCGCCGCCGTCGCGGGCTGGCCGGTGGCCGCGCGCATCACCCGGGTGAGGTGGGTCGGGGTCACGCCGAGACGCGCGGCATAGGCCGAGATCGGCAGATGCTGGGCGAAATGGGCGTCGATCAGGACCTCGAACCGGCGTTGCAGCCCGGTCTCGGCCGGAGCCTGGCCCTCCGGCGCCTCGTGCGCGATGGCGCGCGCCACCAGCCCGGCGAGCAGCGACACCCGGGCGCGCAGCTCATGGGCGCGGGCGAAGACGCGCCCGTCGAAGGCGGCGAAGATCGCGCGGATGGTGGCGACGATGTCCTCGGTGCCCTCGACCACCCGGGGACGCGCGAGCAGGGGCCGCAACCCCTCGCCCTCGGCCAACCCTTCGTCGAGCACCTCCGCGGGGATCGTCACCACCCAGCCTTCGGTGCCGGGGGTGAAGCTGAACCCGTGCACGCAGCCGGCCGGCACGTTGGCGAGGTGCCCGTTCGACAGCGCCCGGACCTCGCCGTCGAAGGTGCCGCGCCCGGTGCCGTGGGCGATCATCAGGATCTGGTGCAGACGCGCGTGGCGATGGGGGACGAATTCCCAGTCGTGCCGCACCGAGCGCGCGGCGATCGTCTCGCAATGGACCACGTCGGGAAGGTCGTCCGATTCGCCGAAGAGGTTGTAGGTCTCGATTCGCTCCATGTTCGATCGGTACAAGCCGCGGTGGCTTCGGTCCATTCAAACCGCGCCGCGCCGGGGCGATAATCGCCCGCGTCGCGAGACAAACGAACAGCGAACGGGGAGGAGAGACATGGCCAATACGATTCGGACCAGGGTGGGCATCGTCGGCGGCGGGCCGTCGGGGTTGATGCTGTCGCAGCTGCTCGATCTCAAGGGCATCGACAACGTCGTGCTGGAGAAGCACACCCGCGACTACGTGCTCAGCCGAATCCGCGCCGGCGTGCTCGAACACGGCTTCGCCGAGCTGATGCGCGAGGCGCAATGCGGCGCACGGATGGACGCCGAGGGCGAGATCCACGAGGGTTTCTTCATCAACGATCGCGGCACCCTGCACCGGATGGACCTTGCCGGCCACACCGGTGGCAACTCGGTGGTGGTCTACGGCCAGACCGAGCTGACCCGCGACCTCTACGACGCCCGCGAGAAGATGAGCGGCGCCGTCATTCACGAGGCCCTCGACGTGGCCCTGCACGACATCGGCAGCGACAGTCCGGCGATCACCTATCGCCAGGGCGACGAGACCTTTCGGGTCGAGTGCGACTTCATCATCGGCGCCGACGGCTTCCACGGGGTGAGCCGAAAATCGATCCCGAAAGACGTGCTGCGCGAGTACGAAAAACTCTACCCGTTCGGCTGGCTCGGCGTGTTGAGCCGCACCAAACCGGTGAGCCCGGAGCTGATCTATTCCAAGACCGAGCGCGGATTTTCGCTTTGTTCCCTGCGTTCTCAGGTGCTTAGCCGCTATTACATCCAGGTGCCGCTCTCCGACACGGTCGAGGACTGGTCGGACGAGGCCTTCTGGGACGAGCTGAAGGCGCGACTGCCCGACGACGTCGCGGCCCGGCTCGAGACCGGCCCGTCGATCGAGAAATCCATCGCGCCGCTGCGGTCTTTCGTCGCCGAGCCGATGCGCCACGGCAACCTGTTCCTTGCCGGCGACGCCGCCCATATCGTGCCGCCGACGGGCGCGCGCGGGCTCAACTCGGCCGCCTCCGACATCTACTACCTCTACCACGCGATGATGGATCACTACCTCGAGGGCGATTCCACCGGGCTCGAGGCCTATTCGCAGAAGGCGCTCGCCCGGGTCTGGAAGGCGCAGCGCTTCTCCTGGTGGATGACGTCGATGCTGCACAAGTTTCCGGACCATCCGGAATACGATCAGCGCTTGCAGGATATCGAGCTTGCCTATCTCTTGAGTTCGGACGCGGCGAAGGATTCGCTGGCGGAGAACTACGTGGGCCTGCCGTTCTGAGCATCGAACCGGCTTGATGCAGGTCATGGCCCCGGGAGACCGGGGACCTCAATATGTTCGAAACGGAAACAGGAGCGCGCCATGTACAAAAACATCCTCGTCCCCGTGGCTTTCGAGACCGGGCGGGACACCATGAAATCCATCGACATCGCCGAGCGACTTGTGGACGAAGGGGGAACGATTACCGCCCTTCACGTCATCGAGGAAATCCCCTCCTATGTCGCTCAATACTTGCCCGAAGGGCAAATGGATGCGAATATCAACGAAATTGAAAAAATCCTGCACAAAAGGCTCAACGAGCACACGAAGATTGTGGTAAAAGTGATCGAAGGACACGCCGGGCACTCGATTGTTGACTATGCAGGGGATCATAACATCGATTGCATCGTGATCGCCTCGCACCGGCCGGGGCTTCAGGATCTGGTGCTCGGATCCACCGCCGCGCGGGTCGTGCGGCATGCGCCATGCGCGGTGCATGTCGTGCGGTGACAGGAAGAATTTAGACATCGGGAAAGAGGCCCGGACCACCCCTCACGGACACCACCCCCAGACGGGCCTCCTGCGGGCGCATCCATTTTGGATGCGCCCGTTCTTCTTGTCGGGCTCGCGGGCCGTGCCTACCTTTGCGTCATCATGAGATGTCCTGTTTGTTCAACCGAGATGGACGCGCACGCCCGCCACGGCGTGAAGATCGACCATTGCCCTGCCTGCGGCGGTGTCTGGCTCGACAAGGGCGAGCTCGACCACCTGGTCGCCGCTCTCCGCCCGCCCGTCATCCTGCAGGATCCGGCGCCGCCAAAGCCCCGCCCCGAGGGGCCTCGCGCCCGGGGCTCGCCGCCGCAGACGGTCCGCAAACCGGTGCGCCCCGAGGCTCCCGAGCCGGAGGGGGCCCGCAAGCCCGGAACCGCGCATCGCTACCGCCGCCGTCACTCCAACAGGATCAGGCTGAAAGACGTTCTCGAGGAGATCTTCGACTTCGACTGAGGTTTGGCGCGCCCCGGTCGGAGTGCTAAGCTCCGGCCGACAACAGGGAGACCACCATGCCAACGATCACCAAGGATCCGACGGTTCAGACCGTCATCACCACATTCGAAGTCACGCCGGGCACCTGCGACGATCTGCTGGAAGAATTGCGGATCGCCTGCAACGATTTCGTCTCGCAGCAACCCGGCTTCATCGGCGCGGCGATGCATGTGAACGACGCCCAGACCCGCATCGCCAATTACACCCAGTGGGAAAGCCGCGAGGCGTTCCAGAGCATGTTGCGGTCCGAAAAGATGCGGGCCTACCACCGGAAGTTCAACGACCTGTGCAAGACCTTCGAACCGGTGATGTACGAGGTGGTGACGGTTTCCGACTGACCCGCGGGGGCGATTCGGCCACGACGCATCGCGGGTCGGTCGGCGGTGGCGCCGACCCGGCGCGGTGGTTGTCGGCGAGGGCGCAAACCGCCCGGCAGACGCCACGCTGCGGCCGGGCGCGGCGATTCGCTGCCTTGCCAGGCAAAGCGGTCGGGCGCAGGCTTGGGCCGCAGGAGGAGGTGTCTCATGTACACGAAAAGATCGCTCGTACGCGCCGCTGTGGTCGCGGCCGCATTGCTGATGACGGCCGGGCCGGCCGCGGCGCAGAATGTGATCGGCAGCTACCAGGCCTTCATCGGCACGGCCGATCTCTACAATTCCAAGGGCGTCGCCCTGTCGGCGCCCTGGCAGGTGATCCGGCAGGACCGTGCCAATGTCCACCGGTTCGGCATCCAGCAGACCGGCGACCAGTGGGACGGCTGGTTCGGATCGGCCGACAACCGCGCCGCGCTGGAGCGCTGGGTCATGAACGGCGCGATGTCGGCCGCCGCGCGGGCGCGGATCATGTCGGGCGGGGCGACGATCTTCGTCGAGATTCTCGGCCAGGGAAACACCGCGAACGGCGTGCGGGTGACGGTGTACTGACCCGAGATCGGGCGCGACAGTCGCGCGCGGTCAGCGCATCGGCCGGACCAGGTACCACAGCAGCGCGGCGGCCTCGCGCAGAACGGCGCGCAGAACCCGGCCCCGGTGTGCGCCCCGCAGCGACGGCGCCGCCCCCGTCGCCGGCAGGCCGAGCCGTCGGGCGGCGAGGCGGGCACGGGGCAGGTGCCACAGATCGCTAACAATGATCGCCGAGACGCCCGGGGGGACAAGGTCTTTCGCGTTGGCGAGGTTCTCGAGGGTCGTGCGGGAGCGGTCTTCGAGCGTCACCGCCGTGTCCGGCACGCCCTGCGCCACCACCACCTCGCGGATCGCCTGCGCCTCGCTCGGCGGGTGGCGGCCGGGGCCGCCGGTGGCGATGATGCCGCTCACAGCCCCCGCGAGGTAGAGCGCTGCGGCTTTCTCGGCCCGGCGGCGCAGGGCCGGCGATGCCAGGCCCCCGGGCCAGACCGCCGCACCGAGCACGATGGCAACAGGTTTTTCCATGCCGCAGAGGTAGTCGGTTTCGGCCAACGAGAAAACCGTCGCCGGCCGGTCGGCGCGTCGATCTGCGCCTGATGCACCGACAGGCGGGGGTCTGGCCCGGCCCGGTCGATGGCGGTGGGCCGGGTGAACGCCGTGCCGGTGTCGCGCCGGCAGATGCGGCGGCTGCCGTCTCCCCGTTACGGAACCGCTTGGGCCGGGGGGATCTGCGCGCGCCGGGGCGCACACGCCTCTTCGACAGCGGCCCGGGGCGTCTCTGCCGCCGGCCCGGCGACGGACGCCGCGGCGAAGCACGGCGCTCTTGGCGCCGGCGGCGCGGCGGCGGCGGTCAGGTGGAAGGCGAGCGCGACACGGGCGGGGCGAAAGACGGGGGCGATGCGGACAGGCGTCGATGATGACCCGGGAGGGGCAATGGCCGGTTTCCCCGGATGGGCGCGACGGCAGGGTCCCCGCGCCTGCGCGCCGCCTTGCGACCATATCGGCGAGACAACCGGAGCGGTTCGTGGCAGTCTGCGTCCAAGGGAGGGATCCATGCCTGACACGCCCATCATCGGTGCCCAGCTCACCGTGCTCGACCTGCCCAAACACCGCGACTGGCTGATCGAGAGCAACCGCGATCTCGAGCTGCCGGAATTCTGCATGGCGGATATCCTGGCCCGACCCGACCCGTTCATCGACATGGCCAGAAAGGCCCTCGACGGCTGGGCCGGCCGGCTCGCGATCCACGGACCCTTCGCCGGTTTCGAGCTCGACGTGAAGGACAAGGAGATCCGCGCGGTGGCCCGCAAGCGGATCGACCAGGCGCTGGACGTCTGCGAGAAACTCGGCGCCACCCAGATGGTCCTGCATTCGCCCTACGATCACTGGGACGCGCACAACCTCGACAACCGTCCGACCGATCGGGGGAGGCGGATCTCGGCGATCGCCGATACGCTCGCCCCGGCGGTGGCGCGGGCCGGGCAGATCGGGGTCGAGATCGTGCTTGAGAACATCAAGGACACCGACCCGGGGCACCGCGCGGCGGTGGTCGACGCGATGGCGAGCCCGGCCCTGCGGCTCTCGGTCGATGTCGGTCACGCCTACTGGGCGCATGTCACCTGCGGCGCGCCGCCGGTCGACCGGTTCATCTGCGCGGCGGGCGAGGCGCTCACCCATGTCCACCTCCAGGATGCCGATGGCTATGCCGACCGGCACTGGGTGCTGGGCGAGGGCACCATTCCCTTCGCCCCGATATTCACGGAACTCGCGCGGCTCAAATCGAACCCGCGGCTGATCGTCGAGGTCAACGATTTTTCCCGCGTGCGCGACTGCGTGGCGCATCTCGAAGCCCTGGGGCTGGCACGCTGACCGCGCGCGGGCCCGGGCGCCGAAGCGGTCAGGGCTGGTAATCGCCGCCGGCGCGAATCGCCGCCCAGCAGCTCTGGACCGCATCGATCGCGGCCTCGGCGCCGTCGAGCGGGAACTGCGCCACCCGGCTGCGGTTCGGCATCCGCACGTCGAGCCGGCTTCCCCGCGACAACCGGGCCAGCAGCCTGCCGCGGCTGTCCGGCTCGATCAGGTCCCAGCTCATCGATCCGTCCCAGCCCTGGCCGGTGACAACCGCCTCGTCGCGGTCGACGATGAGCAGGAAGCGGAGCGGATCGCCATTGACGTAGTCCCAGCTCACGTCGCGGATCTCGAGGAAGGCGTCGTCGTTCTCGTAGAAGACGAGACTGAACACCTGGTCGAAGACCGAGGTCGTCTCGGCGGCGCAGAGACGCAGGCCTGTCCCGGCGTTCACCATCGTCGCGACGCGCCATGTGCCATGGTCCCAGCTGTCGACCGGGCGCAGGTCCTGGGCGGAGACGGGGGTGCTCGCCAGGAGGGCGAGGCTTGTGAGGAGCGTGCGCAGCATCGGCGGCCTTTCGACTTGAGTCCGCCGCGACGTTAGCGCGGGAACCGGGGCTTGTGAACCGGGGACGCGGCAGATCGACCGGTCAGACCGTGTCGGCCGGTTGGCGGCGGCGCGTGGCGCTCCCGGGAATGGGCGGAAAGGGATGCAATCGGCCGGCTGGCTTGCTAACACAAGGGGCCGATGCCCCCGTTCCAGGAGATCTTCATGCGTGCCTTTTTCATCCTCGTTGCCCTGATCGCCGGCCCTGCGCTGGCCGCCGACCCGGTCAACATCACCCAGGACAGCCCCTCGATCACGGTTCCGACGCCGCAGGGCCCGGCGGTGATCGCGCGGGTGCAGGACCCCGACAACAAGCTCGAGGGCGACTGGGCGCTCACCTCGCGCGCCTGCCCGCCGTTCTGCATCCAGCCGGTCTCGCCGGCCGAGGGGGTGCGCACCATCGGCGAGCTGGAGCTGATGGCGATGCTGGGCGACCCGGAGGCGCTGGTGATCGACAGCCGGACCCCGCCCTGGTTCGAGGGCGGCTCGATCCCCGGCGCGATCAACATGCCCTATACCGGCATGGCGGACGAGCTCGACAAGCTCGGCTGCGAGGTGGATTTCGATGGCTTCATCTGCGAGCAGGTGCCGGCGATTGCGCTGTTCTGCAACGGCCCCTGGTGCGGCCAGTCGCCGACCGCGATCCGGCGGATCATCGAGGCGGGCTACCCGGCGGAGAAGATCTCCTATTACCGCGGCGGGATGCAGGTCTGGCGGATGCTGGGGCTGACCGTGACCGGGGAATAGCGGCATGACCCGACGGACGCAGCTGATCCTGTTCGGGATCGTCACCGCGCTCGGCCTGGCGACGATTGTCCTGTGCACCACCGGCGATCTGATGACCCTCGGCGCGACCGGCCCGGTCTATTCGATCCTCGACGCGCATGGGCTGGCCGGCGACGAGGCGCTGGTGGGCGAGCTCTACGCGGTGGTGCTGGCGCTGCGCCCGGCCTGGACGTTGGTGCAGATCGTCGGCGTGGCGGTGACGCTCGCGGGCGGATACGGGGTCTGGACGGCGCTGAAGCGGGGGCGGTAGCGGATGGATTGGAGCGGTGGGTTGGCACCCACCCTACGGGGCGGTGGGTCGGCACCCACCCTACGGGGCGGTGGGTTGGCACCCACCCTACGGCGGTTTTCCGGGATGTGCGCGAAGGGTGGGCGAACTCGGACGGGGGGTCAAGGTATTGATCTTGTTTGAGGTAGCGCTAACTGTGCGGAAGCGGGCGAGGGTGGGCGAGGATCGGCGAGGCGGTGCGTGTGAACACGAACCCTACGGGGAGGGACCGGTATGGAACGGGTGACCGGCGGATGTCTGTGCGGCGCGGTGCGGGTCGCGGCTTCGGGCGCGCCGCTGCGGGTCGGCATCTGCCATTGCCTCGATTGCCGCAAACACCACGGCGCGCTGTTCTATGCGGCGGCGGTGTTTCCCGCGGCGGCGGTGACGGTCACGGGGGCGGTCGGCGACTACGAGGGCCGCTGTTTCTGCCCGCGCTGCGGCTCGTCGGTGTTTGCCCGCTCGGGGGACGAGGTGGAGGTGCACCTCGGAGCCCTGGACGCGCCGGATGTGTTCGTGCCGAGCTATGAGCTCTGGTGCCTGCGGCGCGAGGGGTGGTTGCCGGTGTTCGAGGGGATGGAACGGTTCGAGCGGGAGCGGGAGCGGGACGGGTAGGGTGGGTGTGAACCCACCGCCTCACGCGCGCAATGCTCAGCCGCCGCGCTGGACGCGGGCGCGGCCCCGCGCTCAGCCGCCGTGGGCCAGGAGCCAGGCGCGCATCCAGGCGATCTCCTCCTCCTGCGCCGCGATCACCCCCTCGGCGAGGGCGCGCACCTCGGGGTCGGAGCCGTAGGCCAGAACGGCCTTGGCCATCGCCACCGCGCCCTCGTGATGCGGGATCATGCCGCGGACGAAATCGACATCCGGATTGCCGCTGAAGTCGATCGCCATGCCTTGGTGCATCGCCGCGTTGGCGGCGAGATAGGCGGCGGTGGCGGGGTCGTCCGACGTTTGGGGCGCGTGGGCGGTGTGGTCCTGCGCGAAGGCGGGCAAGGCGAGGAGGAGGCTGAGGGCGAGGGGAGTGATCCGGGCGATCATGGTGGACCTTTGAGGGTGAGGGAAACTGCGCGATTTGGGGGCAGGGCGGGGTGTGAGGCAAATCACGTGTGCGTGGGGGGGACGGCGGCTTAAACGGGCAGGTAGGGTGCGCAGTCTTGCGCACCCTACGGTTGCTTGGGTATTCTTCGGAATGGAACGGTGGCGGTCAAACGAATGCGATATCGTCCAGTAACTGGTTCAGCGAAGAGATACCGCGTATTTCCAAGTACTCGTTGTTGTCGAAATCGAGGACCACGTAGCTCCCCTTGTCGATACCGTATTTGTTCAGAACCTGAGACACCGAGAGGTTGGTGCCGCCCCAAAGGCTGCGCTGGAGAACAAGCGTGTCGATATTATCCTGGAAATCCCGGATGTTGTCGCGGTCGGACGTATTGTAGAAATAGAACTGGTCAGATCCCGTGCCGCCATACAGGTAGTCCGTTCCCGAATTGCCATGCAGGTAGTCGTTTCCGCTATCGCCACGCAGGACGTCGTTTCCAGACCAGCCAACCAGGGTGTCGTTTTCCGTGCCCCCGTAAAGGTAGTCGTTGCCGGCATTGCCTTTCAGGAAGTCGGCGCCGGCGTCGCCGTAGATGACGTCTGTCCCGGACGTGCCATAAACTCTATCGTTGCCGCCGAGAGCACGCACCGTGCCGGGAGTGGACATCGTGACCGTGTCGTTGCCGCTGGTGAAGAGGCTCCCCCCGGAGATCGTGATCTTGACGACTTCGGTCGAGGTCGAGGCGTTGTTGGTCTCGGATTTCTCGTTGGTGATCGCGTTGTTGTAGTCGGCGATCACGCCGATGTAGTAGGTCTTTCCTTCCACGACCCAGCTTGGCAATGTGATCGAGGTGCTCGCGTCGTTGTAGTGGGCACCGGCTGTATGCTTGGTGAAAGAGAGGCCGCCCAGCCACGTATCGGACGTCGTGATGTTGGTGTCCGTGGAAAGGTAGATGCCCGCGACCGAGGGGCCGGCGTTGGCCGTGCCGATATTGAAAATGTCGAAGGTGACAGTGGTGGTCTGGTTCGCAGCAGGCGTCGAATCGGCGATCTTGACGTCTTCGGCGGTTAGGTCGGGGGTACCGCCGAGGTTTCTGTATGCATTTATGAAATTCGTCGGGTCCGCCCACCCCGTCGGTGAGCCGGTCGTACGATTGTACCCATCCGCATCTTTATACGCGGTCCCGAGGCGAACCTCAAAATGGAGGTGCGGTTCATAGTCTCCGCCGGATTTGCCTATATTTCCAATTTGTTGGCCTTTGGTTACGATGGTGCCACTTTTCAAAAGAAAACCGTCCACGACCTCCGAGCCGTCGGAAAGGTCGTTGTTCAAGTGCGCGTACAATGTAACAATAGTGTTTGTTCTAGTCCCGTTATATGTGATGTAATATGGCAGCGTATGAATGATGGTCATGTAATTTCCGAGACCGTCAAGATACCCAATTTGGTCGATCTTGCCGTTGGAGGCAGCAAAGACCGGATCCTTCAGGTCTTGGAAGTCGTCGCCGTTCCAGTCTTCGCCAAGGTGATAGGAGTAATGATCCTTCAGCCACTCTTTCGAACCAAAGTCGGTCGCGATATAGTATCCATCTCGGACTCCGTCCGGTGCCAAGGACACCCCGCTTTTTACATTCGCGGTTGTTCGGTCAAAATGCGGTTGCGTAAGAAAGCCGTTGCCCAGCGGATGCTGGAAGCCGTCCGAAATACTCGTGGCCAAAGTATTCCCTCCCCCAAAATAGAACCACCTCAGATAACGCTGCGCTCGAAATTTGATTCTGGCAATAGGGAGATGCCGCCCAGGGTTGCGACAGTTTATCCTCCCCGCTTCCCCCGCCCCGCCTTCTGCCCCGGCCGCCCCGCCGTTGAGCGCCCCTTGACCTTCGGCTCCGACGCCGCCTCGACGGCAGACTGCCGCGCAAGGGGATCGTCGGCGACCGCAAGCTCCACCGCTTCCAGACGGTGGATTTCGTCGCGCAGCCTTGCCGCTTCTTCGAATTCGAGGTTCTCGGCCGCCTTGCGCATGTCGGTGCGCAATCCGTCGAGATGGGCCATCAGGTTGGCGCCGACCATGGCCTTGTCGATCTTCGCGGTGACCCGGTTCATGTCGACGTCGCCCTGGTACAGGCCCGAGAGCACGTCTTCGACGTTCTTCCTGATCGTCTGCGGGGTGATGCCGTGTTTCTCGTTGTAGGCCATCTGGCGGGCGCGGCGGCGGTCGGTCTCGGCCAGCGCGCGTTCCATCGAGCCGGTGATCCGGTCGGCGTACATGATGACCTTGCCCTCGACGTTGCGCGCGGCGCGGCCGATGGTCTGGATCAACGAGGTTTCGGAGCGCAGGAAGCCTTCCTTGTCGGCATCGAGGATGGCGACGAGGCCGCATTCGGGGATGTCGAGGCCTTCGCGCAACAGGTTGATGCCGACCAGCACGTCGAAGGCGCCGAGGCGCAGGTCGCGCAGGATCTCGATGCGTTCGATCGTGTCGATGTCCGAGTGCATGTAGCGCACGCGGATGCCCTGTTCGTGCATGTATTCGGTGAGGTCTTCGGCCATGCGTTTGGTCAGTGTCGTGACCAGGGTGCGGAACCCCTTGGCGGCCTGGCGGCGGACCTCGTCGAGCAGGTCGTCGACCTGCATCTCGACCGGGCGGATCTCGATCTGCGGGTCGAGCAGACCGGTGGGGCGGATCACCTGTTCGGTGAAGACGCCGCCGGTGCGCTCGATCTCCCACTTGCCCGGCGTCGCCGAGACGAAGACCGATTGCGGGCGCATCGCGTCCCATTCCTCGAACTTGAGCGGCCGGTTGTCGGTGCAGGAGGGCAGCCGGAAACCGTGCTCGGAGAGGGTGCGCTTGCGGTTGAAGTCGCCCTTGAACATGCCGCCGATCTGCGGGACCGAGACGTGGCTCTCGTCGGCGAAGACGATGGCATGGTCGGGGATGTATTCGAACAGCGTCGGCGGGGGTTCGCCGGGGGCGCGCCCGGTCAGGTAGCGCGAATAGTTCTCGATACCGTTGCAGTGCCCGGTGGCCTCCATCATCTCGAGATCGAAGCGGGTGCGCTGTTCGAGGCGCTGGGCTTCGAGCAGCTTGCCTTCGCGCTCGAACTCCTTGAGGCGGAGTTCGAGCTCGGCCTTGATGCCCTTCATCGCCTGTTTGAGGGTCGGCGTCGGGGTGACGTAGTGCGAATTGGCGTAGACCCGGACCTTGTCGAGCGCATCGGTCTTGGCGCCGGTGAGGGTGTCGAACTCGGTGATGGCTTCGAGCTCTTCGCCGAAGAAGGACAGCCGCCAGCCGCGGTCTTCGAGGTGCGAGGGCCAGATTTCCAAGCTGTCGCCGCGGACCCGGAAGGTGCCGCGGGCGAAGGCGTTGTCGTTGCGCTTGTATTGCTGGGCGATGAGGTCGGTCATCACCCCGCGCTGGTTGTAGTCCTTGCCGACTTCGAGATCCTGGCGCATCGCCGTGTAGGTCTCGGGGCTGCCGATGCCGTAGATGCAGCTCACCGAGGCGACGATGATGACGTCGTCGCGCTCCAAGAGGGCGCGGGTGGCGGAGTGGCGCATCCGGTCGATCTGCTCGTTGATCATCGATTCCTTCTCGATGAAGGTATCGGTGCGCGGGACGTAGGCCTCGGGCTGGTAGTAGTCGTAGTAGGAGACGAAGTACTCGACCGCGTTTTCCGGGAAGAAATGCTTGAACTCGCCGTAGAGCTGGGCGGCGAGGGTCTTGTTGGGGGCGAGGATGATGGCCGGGCGCTGGGTTTCCTCGATCACCTTGGCCATGGTGTAGGTCTTGCCGGTGCCGGTGGCGCCGAGCAGCACCTGGTCGCGCTCGCCTTCGTTGATCGCCCGGGCCAGCTCGGCGATGGCCGTGGGCTGGTCGCCCGAGGGCGAAAATTCGCTGTGCATCACGAAACGCCTGCCGCCTTCGAGCTTCGGCGCGGGCAAGGGGGATGCTGTCTGGGGCGTGTCTGGCATGGGCGAATCCTCCGCGGTCAACATGGTCCCTTTTTGTTCCTTGTGAAAGGGGCCGCGGTGCCGGGCGGGTGGCCCGCGGCGCGACCGGCGCGGGCGGCCGGCGGCGGGCTTCCGAAGGGATACAACTTTAAGGATAGTCTCGGCGCGCACACCGGGTCGGCGATTTCCCGCGCGCGGGCGGCGGACTCTCGCGGTATTTCAATGAAACATGAACAAAACCCTAACGAAACCTGTCGAATTGTTTCGAGAAACACACACGCTAAAGGCGATGTTTGTATTGCGCCGCCCGGGCGCATCGCGGTAGTGTTTCCCGGCAAGCAGCAGACTAGGCTGCCGGTCCTGACGAACCACCCACCCCACCCCTCGCTCCCTCGTCGGTGACCGGCAGCCCCTCTGCCGGAGCGTTCCGCACCGCGCGATCGCTGCGGTTTTCAGCTTGCGAACCCCCCGGTCTTTGCCGATAAACCGATGAACCCGCCCGGCAGCAGACGCCGGTGCGAATGCCCGCGCGGATCTGCGGGCCGTCAGCGAAAGGAGAGCCCGCATGCGCGCCCGGATCTACCAGCCCGCCCGCAACGCGATGACCTCCGGCCAGGGCCGGACCAAGACCTGGGTGCTGGAATACGCCCCGGATGCGCCGCGCAGCCTCGACCCGCTGATGGGCTGGACCGGCTCGGACGACACCCAGGCGCAGGTGCGGCTGCGGTTCTCGTCGAAACAGGCCGCCCTCGACTATGCCGCCGAAAAGGGCATCGAGGCCACCGTGACCGAGCCGCACAAGCGCAAGCACAACATCCGCAAGGGCGGCTACGGCGAGAATTTCGCCACCAACCGGCGGACGGTCTGGACCCACTGAGACCGGCCGAGGCCGCTGGCCAAGGGCAGCTTGGGGGGCCCGCCCCCCAAACCCCCCGAGGTATTTGAAAACCGAAGAAGGGGGCCGGAGCGCCCGGGGTGCTGGGGTTCTGGCGTTGGACCCAGGGCGCTTGGGCGACGGGCGCGCACCGGTGTTGCGGCGCTGCGTGCCCGGTTGATGCATTGCCCTTTCTGACCGCGACACCGGCCTTGTCTGTCGCGACCCGAAGAAACGGTGTCGCCGCGCTCAACGCGTCGCGAGACCAGCCCGGCGCACAAGTCGATGTCGAGAGGCGTGCCCCCTCGGGGCGGGGTGCGGACCGCTTTCGGGTGGCCGGGGCCGGATGTCGCGATCCGGACCCTCGATCAGGGCACATCGGGGTCGGGTCGCGCGAATTGGACGTGGGCGGCAGCGCCGCGCGCGACGCAACCTGCCCGAGGCGGGAGACACCGGGGCGAAACCCGGTCTCGGCGAGGCCGCAGGGTGCCGCCCGCGCCTCAGGCTGCCAGATCGACACGCATTCCGGTGCGCGAGGAGCGCTCGATTGCGTCGATCAGCCGGTGCGCCACCAGCCCTTCGCGCCCGGTGACGAGGGGGGCGCGGCCGTCGCGGATGGCACAAACGAAATCCTCGATGATGTCGCGGTGGAGCCCGTGTTGCGCGACCACCGGGCCGCCTTCGCCGGGCTCGGCCTGGCCGAAGGTCTCGCGCTCGGTGCGGCCGTCGCGCCAGAACACATCGAGCGCATGGCGGCCGTGGCACAGGGTGGCGTGCTCGCAGTGGAGGGCGATCGTCTCCTTGCCCGGCGGGAAGCTGGCCGTGCTGGCGGTCAGCGCGCCGACCGCGCCGGAGGCGAAGCCGAGGCCGGCGACGGCGTAATCCTCCGCCTCCATCCGGTGCAGCGGGGTGGTCGCGGTCATGGCCTGGACCGAGGCGACCGGGCCGGTGAGGCTGAGGGCGAGGTCGATGGTGTGGATCGCCTGGGTGAGCAGCACGCCGCCGCCGTCGCGCTCGAAGGTGCCGCGGCCGAGCTCGTCGTAATAGGACTGGTCGCGCCAGAGCGGGGCCGAGATTTCGACGAGGCCGGGTGTGCCGAGCGTGCCTTGTGCGATGAGGCGGGCCGCGGCCCTGGACGAGGCCTGGGCGCGGTGCTGGAACAGCATGCCGAGGGTGACGCCGGCGGTGGCGCAGATGTCGACGACCTGCTCGGCTTCGGCCAGGGTCCGTGCGACCGGTTTTTCGAGCAGGATGTGCTTGCCCGCCGCCGCGAGTGCGGCGATCAGCTCGATCCGCACATTCGGCGGGGTCGCGACGATGACAATCTGTATGTCGGGGTTTTCAATGACTTGCGCGAGGTCGGCGGTGAAGGTCGGGCGCGCGCCCGGGTAGAGGTCGGCAAGATGGGTCGCGCGTTCGGGGCGGCGCGAGACGATGGCGTGGAGCCGGACCTTGTCGCCGAGGTCGGACAGGGCGGCGACATGGGTGGGCGCGATCATCCCCGCGCCGATGAGGGCGACGCCCCAGTGTTGTGTCTGGACAGTCTCAGCCATGTTTTCCGCTCCCGGTGTATGTGCTGTGCCTTGTGCCGGCTTTCGGCGCCCCGTGGCGGGCCTCAACCGTTCAGGAATGCGCGCGCCGCCGCCTCGAATTCGCGCGGTTTCTCGGCGTGCAGCCAATGGCCGGCGCCGGGGATCCTGGCCTGGTGCGCGGCCGGGAACAACCGCTTGATGACGGCTCTGTGCTGCGGCAGCACGTAGTCCGAGCGCGCCCCGGCGAGGAACAGGGCGGGGCCGTCGAACCGGCCGGAGACGGCGGGAAAGCCGGTGATCAGCTCCATGTCGCGCTCGAGCACGTCGAGGTTGAGCAGCCAGCGCTGTGCCCGAACGTCGAGCGATTGCAGCAGAAAGGCCCGCACGTCGCGCTCTTCGATCGCCTCGGAGAGGATCCGGTCGGCATCGGCGCGGGTGGCGATCCGGGTGAGATCGATCTGCCGCATGGCGTGGACCAGGTGGACCTGGGTATGGGCGTAGCTCACCGGCGCGATGTCGGCCACCAGCAGGCGGCGCACCCGTTCCGGCTGGTCGAGCCCGAGCATCATCGCGCCCTTGCCGCCCATCGAATGACCGATCACGTCGGCCCTGCCGCCGACCGCTTCGACGACCTCGGCAAGGTCGGCGGCGAGGTCGTGGTAGGAATGCGTCTCTTCCCAGTGGCTGGCGCCGTGGTTGCGCATGTCGACGGTCACCACCCGACGGCTGTCGGACAGCCGCTTGGCGATCACGCCCCAGTTGCGCCCCGAGCCGAAAAGGCCGTGCACGATGAGCACCGGGGGCGCGCTGGTGTCGTCGCCGTAGATCTGTGTCGCAAGCATGGGGCCTTGATGCGGTATCTGACGCAGCACCGCAAGCCGCCGCGCGGGAACCGGTGCGCGGGTGGCGCAATTGGGGGATTCCCGCCTGCGGCAAAACATTCTAGGCAGGGGGCCATGGATCTCGACGCCCGCCTCGACGCCGTTGCCGCCCTGATGGAGGAACGGCTCGGGATTCGCGGCGACGGGTTCGACGAGAAGTTTGCCCGCGCCGGCCGGCGTCTGCCGCGCCGGTTGCGCCGGGAAGGGGCGCTGCTGGTCGAAGCGCGGGCGCTGGCGGCGCATCCGAAACTGGGGCGCCGGGTCGACCCCCGCCGGCTGCGGAAAGCGGTGCGCCTGTTCGAGCGTCATCTGGAGCGGATCGACGGCAGCGAGCGGCGGGTCACGGCGGCGATCAGATGGCTCGCCGGGAACGCGTTCAACATGCTGATCGTGCTCGGGCTGACCCTGGCGGTGCTGGCCTGGCGCGGGCTGGTCTGAAGCCGTCCGGCGCCCGCCCCGGCGCAAAGCATGGCCCCGCGTCGTTTTTCCGCCTCGACGGGTCGGCGTTGCGGTGACCTGCCTGCCGGCTTGCGGCAATATCGGGCTCAGGACATCTGAGAGGGAGGCCCGCGATGAAGACCCATGTCAAAGCGCTTGTCGTCGGAGGCGGCGCGGTCGGTGCCTCGATCGCCTATCACCTGGCGCGGGCCGGCTGGAGCGACGTGGTGCTGCTGGAGCGCGACGAGCTGACCTCGGGCTCGACCTGGCATGCGGCGGGGCTCTTGCCGCTGTTCAACATGGGCTATGCCACCAGCCACATCCACGACTACAGCGTGAAGTTCTACAAGACGCTGGAGGAGGAGACCGGGTTGAACGCGGGCTTTTCCGTGGTCGGCAACCTGCGCATGGCGCAGTCGCGCGCCCGGATGGACGAGTTTCAGCTCTACGCCTCGACCGCCGAGACGGTGGGCATCCCTTACGAATGGCTGACCCCGGCCGAGATCAAGGCGCGCTGGCCCTTGGTGCGCACCGAAGACCTGAAAGGTGCGCTGTTTCACCCGACGGATGGCTACATCAACCCCGCCGACGTGACCATGGCGATGGCCAAGGGGGCGCGGCAGCGGGGGGTGGAGATCATCCGCAAGCGCCAGGTGGACAGCTACGAGTGGACGGGCTCCGAGTGGATCGTGCGCGGGTCCGTCATGGTCGAGAAGGGCGGCAACCTGGTGGCGGGCGACGAGCGCTTCGAGATCCGCGCAGAACACGTGGTGACGGCGACGGGCAACCACGCGCAGCGCACCGCGGGGCAACTCGGGATCAAGATCCCGGCGATCCCGGTCGAGCACCAGTTCATCGTCACCGACGCCGACCCGGCGCTGGTGGCGTACCGCAAGAGCCACGGCGAGCACCCGGTGCTGAGGGATGCGGATGCCAAGTGGTACGTGCGCGAGGAACGCGGCGGCTGGATCCTGGGCCCCTACGAGCGCGGCGCCCCCGCGCGGTTCGAATATGCCGTGCCCGACAGCTTCCGCGCCGACCTCTTCCCGCTCGATCTTGAGCGGATCGAGGAGGAGTACATGTCGTTCATCCACCGGATTCCGTCGTCGGAGGAGGTCGGGCTGAAGGACGATTACAACGGTCCGATCTGCTACACGCCCGACGGCAACCCGCTGGTCGGGCCGGCGCCGGGTTTGCGCAACATGTGGCTGGCGGAGGGGTTCTCCTTCGGCATCACCGCCGCCGGGGGCACGGGCTATTACCTCGCGCAGATGATGGTCGAGGGCGAGGCGGAGATCGACATGGCGAGCCTCGATCCCAAGCGCTACGGCCCCTGGGTGACGACCGAGTACGCGGCGCGCAAGAACGAGGAGTGCTACGACCACGTCTATGTCCTGCATCACCCCGACGAGGAGCGGCCCGCCTGCCGGCCGCTGCGCACATCGCCCGCCTATGACCGGCAGAAGGCGCTGGGGGCGCAATTCGGGCAGGTGAACGGCTGGGAGCGGCCGAACTACTATGCGCCGGGCGTCGGTGACGGGTTCGACCACGACGCCCGCAGCTTCCGGCGTGGCGGCTGGTGGCAATATGCCGAGAAAGAGGCGCGCGCGATCCGCGAGGGCGTGGGCCTGATCGACGCGACGGCGTTTGCCAAACACGTGATCTCGGGGCCGGGAGCGGCGGGGTTCCTCGACTGGTTCACCACCAACAGGTTGCCCAAGGTGGGCCGGATCAACCTCACCTATGCGCTGACCGGGGCCGGCACGACGCGGACGGAATACACCATCATCCGCGAGGCCGAGGACCGCTTCGTGCTGATCTCGGCGGGGGCCTGGCACGCTTACGACGAGGATTACCTCTACAAGGCGATCATCGATCAGGAGGCGCGTTTCGGCCGGATCGACAAGGAGGACTGGACCACCCGGATCGGGGTGTTCGCGCTCGCAGGCCCCAAGGCGCGTGCCCTGCTCGCCGAGGTGATCCGCGACGCCGAGCCGGAGACGGCGCTGTCGAACAAGCGCTTCCCGTGGCTGTCTGCGAAGAAGATCGAGCTCGGCATGTGCCCGCTGACGGCGGTGCGCGTGGCCTATACCGGCGAGCTCGGCTGGGAGCTGCACCATCCGATCGAGATGCAGACCTACCTGTGGGACCTGCTGACGAAAGCGGGCGCGAAACACGGGCTGGCGCTCGTCGGCGCGCGGGCGCAGAACTGGCTCCGGCAGGAGAAATCCTACCGGGCATTCGGCACGGAACTGGGTCGGGATGCGACTCCTTTGGAGGCCGGGCTCGACCGCTTCGTCGACCTTTCGAAGGATTTCCTCGGCAAGGAGGCGATGGTCGCGATGGGGATCCGCAGCAAATGCGTGACCCTGCTGATCGACGGGCCGAAGGATGCCGACCCCTGGGGCCGCGAGGCCTTGTATGCGGGCGGCGAGAAGGTCGGCCGTCTCACCTCGGGCGGCTACTCGGTGGTGTTCGGGAAATCGATCGGCATGGGGTATGTGCGGCCCGACCTCGCCGCGCCGGGGACCAGGCTCAAGCTGCGGATGCAGGATGCGCTGTGGGAGGCGGAGGTGGTCGAGGACAGCCCGCATGATCCGGCGAATGCGCGGATCCGGGTGGACTTGTAGGGGGGCGCCGCCGGGGTTCGATGCCCGGATCGATCTGCAAGGGGCTTCGCCGCGCCCCGGCCCCCGAACGAGCGCGTGACCGCGCTTTCCGCCGCCCGACGGCCGATTTCATCGCGGAAATCGGCGAGCCGGGCCGGGAGGTGTTTTCGGACCGAAGACAGGGGCGCGCGGGGGCTCTGCGGACAGCGGGAGGAGACCATGGCCGACATCATTGCCGGAAGCTGCCATTGCGGCGCAGTGCGCTTCGAGATCTCGCGGCCGGACTGGGTGATCTCCTGCAACTGTTCGATCTGCCGGCGCTATGCGACGCTCTGGGCGCATTGCCCGCCGAACGAGGGGCGGCTGATGGCGGGCGACAGGGCGACGGCGCAGTATCTCTGGGGCGACCGGACAATCGCGTTCCACTTCTGTACGACCTGCGGGGTCACGACCCATTACGTCGGCGCCGATGGCGGGCGGGTGTCGTTCAACCTGCGCCTGGCAGACGATCCGGAGGTGCTGGACGGCATCCGGGTGCGCCATTTCGACGGGGCGCAGAGCTGGGCGTTTACCGATTGACGGCTGAACCTGGGAGGGTGGTTCCTTTTTCGGTTGGCTATCAATGATTTAGAGGATCTTCCCGCCCTGCCAGTTTCCTAGGAAACCGCCCCCCGTTTCCTAGGAAACCGGCCTTTGCCGGACGGGCTGCAGGCGGCCTCCCGCGGGGAGTGACGGGTGTGGCTTCACCCCCGAGGTCACGCTTGTAACCTTCCGCCGCTGCATGGAAGATGGCCCGGTGCGAACAGAGGGACGGGCGTGACCGGTCAGAGCCGCAGGATCGTGAAGCTGTATGCGGCCCTCCAGGCCCGGCTCTGGCTGATGTGGATCGTCATCGCGCTGATCGCGGCGGTCGCGGTCACCGGCCTCTTTCGCCTCCGCTTCGACGACGAACTCATCCGCTTCTTCAACAGCGACATCCAGGCCTTCGAGGATTACGTGACCCTCGCGCGGGCCTTCGAAGGCGACACCAATGACGTGATCGTGCTGGTCGAGGCGGCCGATATCGGCGCCCCGGATGTGGCCGCGGCGCTGTCGGATTTCGTGCTCGACGCCCAGTTCGTCCCCGGGGTGCGCGCGGTGATCTCGCCGCTGTCGCTGCGGGTTGCCGGGCCGGCCGGGGCGGAGCCGCTGTTTCCCTACCCGCCGCTCGCCCGCGAGACGATGGCGGCCCGGCTTGCCGCCGCCTGGGCGGCCACGCCGGCGCTTTCCGCGCTGATGGCCGAAGACCGGACCGCGCTCCTCGTCATCCTGCCGATCACCGAGGCGACGGCCGACATGGGCGGGCGGCGTGCCCAGGTCGATGCGATTGCCGCGCTGGGCGAGCGGGTGGCGGCCACTTCCGCGGCCGAGGTGCGGCTCTCGGGCTACCCGGTCCTGCGCGACAGCGTCGCTCGCGCGCTGGTGCGCGACATCGTCGTGCTGAACGGGATCGGCGTGCTTGTGGGCCTGCTCATCGCTGTCGTCACGTTCAAGTCGCTGCGGCTGGCGCTGCTCACCCTGCCGGGGCCGCTGATGGGGGCGGCACTGACCATGGGGTTGCATGGCCACCTCGGGGTGACGGTCAACACCATCACCATTGCCCTGCCGGTGCTGGTGCTGGTGCTCGGCACCTCCGATGCGGTGCATATCGGGTTCGAGCGCGCACGACAGGGCGGGCGCGATCCGGTGCGTGCGGCGATCCGGGCGACCCGGCGGGTGGGACTGGCCTGTCTCTTTGCCGCGATCACCACCGCCATTGCCTTCGCGGCCCTGGCCTTTTCGCGCTCGGCGCTGATCGCCGAGCTGGGGCGGATGGGCATGCTGGTGACCGTTTCCGCTTCGCTGACGGTGATGTTCACCCAGACGGTGGTGCTGGCGACGGCAGGACGGCGGCACTGGTTCCGACCGCTCTATGACCGGCTGCACGGCCACCCGCCCTCGGTGTTGCGGCTCGAACGCCTGCCGGCGCTGGCCTTTGCCGCGCCGCGCCCGGTGGCCTGGGGCGGGTTGGCGCTGCTCGCGCTGGCGACCCTGCTCTATGCGCAGGCCGGCCCACGCTATTCGCTGATGGACAGCCTGCACCCGCGCAGCCCGGTCCGCGCGGTGTTCGAGCGGGTCGAGCAGAAGGTGGCGCCGGTCAGCCAGATCCAGGTGCCGGTGGTCTCGACCGACGCTTCGGTGGTCGGCACCGTGGCCAGGGTGGTGGCCGAGGTCACCGGCGCGCGCGCGGTGCAGTCGATCGCCGATATCGACGGCGGTGTCGCGGCGGCCGAGGCGGACCTGCCCGCCGCGATCGCGCGCCGGCTGATCTCGAAGGACGGCACGACCACGCTGGTCTCGGCGCCCTTCCCTTACGAGAACGGCGCCCAGGCGATGGCGCTTGCGGATCGGCTCGATGCCGCCCTTGCCGCCGAACCGGGCCTGGAGACCGTCGAAGTCGGGCGCGCGACCGGCCTGCCGGTGATGTCGGCGCGGGTCGCCGCGGTGGTACTCGACGAGATCAACCGCAGCCTTCTGGTCGCGCTGGTCGGCGTCGGGCTGTTGATCCTGGCCTGGTTCAGGAACCTGCCCATCGCGCTGATCTCGCTGGTGCCGAACATGCTGCCGGTGACGCTGATCGGGGCGGCGCTGATGCTGACCGGACGCGGCATCGAGTTTTCCAACGGCCTCGCGCTGACGGTCGCGTTCGGCATCGCGGTCGACGACACGCTGCATGTGCTGAACCGGCTGAAGCTCTCCGGCGGGGTGACCGGCATCAGTCGCGCGCGATTGCAATCGGCGCTGGACGACGTGGCGCCGGCGCTTGTCACCACCTCGACCGTGCTGATCCTCGGCATGGGCGGCACGCTGTTTGCCGAGAACAAGGGGGTGACCGATTTCGGCAAGATCGCGATGTCGGTCTACCTGCTGGCGCTGTTTGCCGATCTGGTGATCCTGCCGGCCCTGCTTGCGCGCTTCGGCCCCGGTGCCTATCTGCGCCGCAGGAGGGGCTCATGATCCGCACCGTATCTGCTTTGGCACTGGGGGCCGCCGGTCTTGCTGCCGGTCTTGCCGCCGGACCTGCGCCGGCTGCCGAGCTGTTTTCGGCGACCGGTTTCTGGCAGGGCGAAGGGCGGCTGGCCACCGGTGCCACGGCGCCGCTCGAACGGGGCCGGTGCCGGGTGGAAATCACGCCCGATCAGGGCGCCGGCGCGGTCGACGTGATCGGCACCTGCGCGGTCGCTGCGGGCCTCTCGGACATTTCGCTGAAGATCCTGCGCGAACCGGGCGGCGCGGTGCGGGCCGGGGTCTGGTCGGCGGCGACCGGCCAGGTCGTGCAATACGCCGGACGCGAGGCCGCCGAGGGGCTCGAGCTGACCTCGACAACGCCGCTCGTGGTGGACGAGATCGCCTACGAGACGCGCGTCGACGTGACCGCGCCGGACCCGGCCAGCTTCGGCTTCCGCCAGCTCCTGCGCGCCGAGGGCGAGACGGCCTGGCGGCTGGTGGCGGAGATGACCTATCGGCCGGTCGGCGGGTAGGCGCGCCGCCAATGGCAGGTCGGGTCGGCGGGGCACAACAGGGCCCGGTCGCGGTCCGGCTCGGTCGAAAGGGAGAACAGGTTCGGATCTGCAGCCCGGGCCTTACACAGCGTGCGCGGCTGATTGGGTCTATGGGAGGGCGTTGGTGGAGCCGAGGGGGATCGAACCCCTGACCTCGTCATTGCGAACGACGCGCTCTCCCAACTGAGCTACGGCCCCAACGCGGTGCTATCTGGCCTTTCCGGGTCGCCCTGTCAAGCGGGAAAGCGGCCGGCCGGGATCGTGGTGGGCGGGCGCGGAGAGGCGGACGGGACGCGCGTTGGAACGCGCGTGGCACGGCGTTTCGAAACGCCGTTCCCGCCCTGTGTCAGCCGGCGACCTTGGACTTCTGGCGCACGAAGCTTTCGATCGCGCTGGCCGGAACCGCGCCGGACTGGCGCGCCACTTCGCGGCCGTTCTGGTAGAGGATCATCGTCGGGATGCTGCGGATATTGTTCTTCGCCGAGGCTTTCGGCTGGTCCTCGGTGTTGATCTTGGCGAGCCGCGCCCCGGTGCCGAGGGTCTGCGCGGCCTTGGTGAACTCCGGCGCCATCATCCGGCAGGGGCCGCACCAGGGCGCCCAGAAATCGACCAGCAACGGCAGGCTGTCGGTCTTCGACGCCTTGGCCAGCACGCTCGCGTCGATCTCGCGCACCTTGCCGTCGTTGAGCCGGGTGCCGCAGGTGCCGCATTTGGGCCCGGCGCCGAGTTTGTCTTGCGGCACGCGGTTCACCGCGCCGCATTCGAGGCAGGTCAGTTTGTGGGCAGCGGTCATGGCGGTCTCCGTATTCGCGTTTCGGCATATGTGCGCTTGCGGCGGCGGCGTTTCAACCCCATCCTGACGGCCAAAGGAGCGCTGCGACATGACGCCTTGGGCAGAGCTGACGGCCGAGACACAACTGGACCTGCGGATCGCCTACCAGGCCCATCTCGACACCCTGCCGCCGAGTTGTTCACTGGACGACAAGGTGACGGCTTTCGCCACCTGGCTCGCGGCCCGAGATGTCGGGTTTTCAGCCGAGGATGTTTCGCGTAGACAGCGCTGAAAACGAGGGAAGGCGCGATGGTCGAGCAAGCGAAAACCTATGACGTCGTGGTGGTGGGCGCGGGCCCTGCGGGGGCTGCGGCGGCGCGGCGGGCGCGGGCGCTCGGACTGACGGTCGCGGTCCTCGACAAGGCGGTATTTCCTCGCCACAAGCTCTGCGGCGCGCTGCTTTCGGGCCGGGGCCACAAGGCGATGAAGGCGGTCTTCGGCCTCGAGCCGGACCCCGATCATTTTCTCTATTCGCGCGAAGTGGCGTTCAAGTGGGACGGCGAGACGCTGGCCGAGTTCACCGCGCCCTATGACCTCACCTATACCTACCGGGTCGACCTCGACCACCGGCTGCTGCTCGAAGCGATCGCGGCGGGGGCCGAGGATTACCAGGGCGTGCGGGTGACAGAATTCGACGACAAGGCCAACCGGGTGGTGCTCGACAGCGGCGCGGTGCTGGAATACGGCGTGCTGATCGGCGCCGACGGGGCGGCGAGCCCGACGGCCCGCCACCTGTTCGGCCGCGCCTTCGATCCGAACAAGATCGGCTTCGCCTTCGAGGCCGAGGTGCCCGACCCTTGCGCGGCGGATGCGCTGATGTCGATCGACTTCCGCATCGTCGACTGGGGCTATGGCTGGAATTTCCCGAAGAAAGACACCCGGACCGTCGGCCTCGGCTCGATCAAGTCGCTCGACCAGGACCTGATGGCGCTGATGAAGCGCTACATGGCGCTGGAGGGGGCAGACCCGGAGGCGGTGAAGATCAAGGGCGCGTTCATCCCGCTCGGCGACTACACCAAGGTGCCGGGACGGGCGAACGTGCTGCTCGTGGGCGATGCGGCCGGCATGGTCGACGCGATCACCGGCGAGGGGCTGGCCTATGCGATGGAAAGCGGCGCCGAAGCGGCCGAAGCCGCGGCCGAGGTGCTGAAGGCCGGCAATCCGGCCGGGGCGCTGGTCGCCTACCGCAGGCGGATCGGCTATATCCACGCCGAGCTCGACAAGGCCAACAAGCTGCGGCATTTCCAGTTTTCGCGGGCGTTCACCGGAACCTTCAGGGACAAGCTCGCCACCTCGCAGAACATGCGGGCGGCGTTCTTCGACCTGCTGGCGGGCGAGACGACCTACGCGCAGATCGAGAAGCGGATCTCGAGACAGCTTCTCGGCAAGATCACCGGCAAGATGACCGGCTGGCCGGCGCGGCTGGCCGGCAAGCTGCGCGGGTAGCGGCGGCGGCGACGCCCCGTGCCCGGCTCAGCGCAGGGCGCGCAGCACGCCGAGGAGCGCGTCGCTCAGATCCATCAGCCGGGCGAGGTAGAGGTCGTAGGTCTCGAAACCGGCCGCGTCCCGGTCGCTGAACCCCGCTTCGAGCCCGTCGATCATCTTCCGGAGCCGTTTCTCGTGCACCCCGGTGCGGCGCAGGATCGGATCGGTGAGCACGCCGGCGAAGGAGGCGGCGACAGCGGCAAGGCCGAGCAGCCCCGCGGTCGCCCCGGCGACGAGCAGCGGCGAGGTGGCGGCCGGGAAGAACCCGTACCAGATCGCACCGGCCCCGGCACCGAGCGGAAAGCTGGCGATGGCCGCCTGCTGGGCGAGCACGCCGGCGACCAGCGGGCCGAGCGCGATGGCGCCCGGGGTGGCCTGTTTGAAGGCCACCGCGCCGGTCCCGAGCGCGACCAGGGCGGTGGCGATCTCGGAGGCCGCGGCCCGGGTGCCGGCATATTCCGTGAGCGTCGCTTCGAGCCTCTGGCGAAAGCCCGGATCGCCCTGGCGCGAGCCGACCGCCTGCGCCGCGTCGGTCACCAGCCCGGCCACGCGCGGATGCGCCAGGATCGCCTCGGCGAGCCCGTCCCTGGGCGATTGCCGGGCGCCGTCGATGACCGGCTGCTGCAACAGCTCGGTGGCGATCCGCCAGCGGACGTCGCGCATGACCGCGGTCTCGATCAGCAGGTTCCGGCGCGCCAGCGCGGCCGCCGTCTTCGGCTTGCCCAGGCCCCGCGCCGCCAGCCCGCCGAGCCTGAGCCCGACCTGGCCGATCGCGAGCAGGGCATTGGCGGGGGCCTTGACCAGGTCGAGGCCGAGGGCCGCGCGGTGCAGGCCGAGCGTGCCGCTGAGCGAGAAGGTGCGGTCGACGAACGGGGCGACCCGCGCCCGGCACCCGTCGAAATAGACCGACGCGGCCTCTTGCAGGATGGTGTCGGCCTCCTCGGGCGAAAACGCATGGAACCCTTCGCCCTCGGATGGATGTCTGCCCGTGGGCATCTGTCGGTCCCCCCGGATCCTGTCGCCTGGAGCCCATATGGGGGTGCTTGCGTGCGGCGTCCAGCATTCGGGCGCGAAACCGCGCGCCCGGGGCGGCCGACCTGGCAGCGGTCGGATCGGCGCGGAAAGCGAAGAACGGGTTTCTCGGCCGGCGCCCGGACGCGCCGGTCTTGCGGTTCTTGGAAACGGACGTGCCGGTGAGGCGTGGCGGTTGGGGGGGATCCGGGAAGCCGGGATTCCGCAAATCCGGGATTCCGGAAATCCGGATTCCCGGCACCTTCGAAACGCGCAAGCCTGGCGTCTGGTCCGGGCCACCGCGACCGATCCCGAGGGGCGCGGACGTGGGGCCCACCCGGACGCCCTGTGACCGGCACGGCGGAGATCGCCGGCTCTGGACGAGGCCGAAACGGCTATTCCCACCACCGGTCGATCGCCGCGATGTCGTCGTCGGACCAGCCGAAATGATGGGCGAATTCATGGACGACGACATGGGTGACGAGCTCGGCCAACCCGACATTGCCGCGCTCGGCCCACTCGTCGAGCAGGGCGCGGCGGAACAGCCAGATCACGTCCGGCTGCCCGGGGCTGTCCATGACCGATTTCTGGGTCAGCGGGATGCCGTCATAGAGCCCGCTGAGACCGAACGGGTCGTCGATCCCGAGCTCGTCGAGCAGCTCGTCCCAGGCATAGTCCTCGACCCGGATCGCCACCGACCGGGCGGCGGGCCGGAAGGCGTCGGGCAGGCGCAGTCGCGCCGCCTCGGCCAGCGCCTGTATCTCGCCGAGCGAGGGTGCGGTGCGGTCGTCATCGATCCAGCTCATGGGACCCTCCCAGGGGTTGAGATAGCGCCCGGCCACTGCCGCGGGAAGCCCCGTCCATGGACAAACCGCGCCGGTTGCGCAAAAAGGCCCGGGCAGAGGAGATTCCCATGACCGTCACCCGTTTCGCGCCCTCGCCCACCGGCTACCTCCATGTCGGCAACCTGCGCACCGCCCTGTTCAACTGGCTGATCGCGCGGGCGCAGGGGGGCACCTTCATCCTGCGGCTCGACGATACCGACCCGGAGCGGTCGAAACCCGAGTATGCCGACGCGATCCGGGAGGATCTCGAATGGCTCGGCCTCACCTGGGACCGGGTCGAAACCCAGTCGTCGCGGCTCGACCGCTACGAGGCGGCGGCTGAAGAGCTGCGGGCCAAGGGGCGGTTCTACGAGGCGTTCGAAACCCCGGTCGAGCTCGACCTCAAGCGCAAGAAACAGCTCAACATGGGCCGGCCGCCGGTCTATGACCGCGCGGCGCTTGCCCTCTCGGAGGCCGACAAGGCGCGGCTGCGCGCCGAACGCGGCCAGGGCCACTGGCGGTTCAAGCTCGACCAGGAACGGATCGAATGGCAGGACGGCATCCTCGGCGCCCTGTCGATCGATGCCGCGAGCCTGTCCGACCCGGTGCTGATCCGGGCCGACGGGCAGTTTCTCTATACCCTCGCCAGCGTCTGCGACGACATCGACTACGGCATCACCCATGTGGTGCGCGGCTCCGACCACGTCACCAACACCGGCACCCAGATCCAGATCATCCGTGCGCTGGGCGGCGCGGTGCCGAGCTTCGCCCACCATTCGCTGCTGACCGGACCGCAGGGCGAGGCGCTGTCGAAACGCCTCGGCACCCTCGCCCTGCGCGATCTGCGCGACCGGGGGGTGGAGCCGATGGCGCTGCTCAGCCTCATGGCGCGGCTCGGCTCGTCGCAGCCGGTGGAGCTGCGCGACAGCCTCGACGAGATCGTCGCCGGCTTCGACCTCGCCGCTTTCGGTGCGGCGCCGACCAAGTTCGACGTCAACGACCTGTTCCCGCTGACCGCCCATGCCCTCGCCCGCCGTCCCTATGCGGCGGTGGCCGACACCCTGCGCGGCCTCGGCGTGCCCGACGACATCGCCGAGGCCTTCTGGCTGGTCGCGCGCGACAACATCATCACCCTCGGGGATCTCGATGGCTGGTGGGCCCTGTGTCGCGACGGCGCGGCGCCGCTGGTCGCGCCGGAAGACGCCGAGATGGTCGCCGCTGCCTTCGACCTGCTGCCGCCGCCGCCCTACACGGCCGACAGCTGGAAAGACTGGACCGGGGCGGTGAAAGCGGCGACCGGGCGCAAGGGCAAGGGGCTGTTCATGCCGCTGCGCAAAGCCCTGACCGGCAAGGATCACGGGCCCGACATGGCCGCCCTGATGCCGCTGTTGCAGAAGGTCAACCGCTGAGGCCGGGTGCGGGGGAAGGCGCTTCGAAGCGCCTTGTTCAAGCGGTTTGGAAACCGCTTGGCCGCGCGCCCTGCACAACGGCTGTGCGCGGGTGACACTGGTCCGGTCCCGCCTGCCGTGCGATGCAGGGGGAAACCACGCGCGGAGCCCCCATGGCCAACCAACCGGCACGCTTCCTCGAAGGCTCGCTTCTGCGGCACATCACGGTGATGGCGCTGACCGCCTCGATCGGGCTGATGGCGATCTTCGTCGTCGACCTCGTCGACATGATTTTCATCTCGATGCTGGGGCGCGACGAATTGGCGGCAGCGGTGGGCTATGCCGGCGCGATCCTGTTCTTCACCTCGTCCTTCGGCATCGGCATGTCGATCGCCGCGGGCGCGGTGGTCGCGCGCGCCCTCGGCGCCGGCGAGCCGCGGACCGCGCGCCGGCGGGCGGCCACGGCGCTGCTCTACGGTGTCGGTTTCGGCACGCTTTTTGCAGCCCTCGTCTGGGTCAATGTTCCTGCCCTGGCGCGGCTTGTCGGCGCCTCCGGCATCACCCTCGAGCTCGCCACCAGCTACCTGCGGATCATCATTCCCTCGCTGCCGCTGCTCATCGCCGGGATGATCGCCGGCGCGGTGCTGCGCGCCCATGGCGATGCCCGCCGGGCGATGCTCTCGACCATCGCCGGCGGCCTGGTCAACGCCGTGCTCGACCCGATCCTGATCTTCGGCTTCGGTCTCGAGCTGACCGGCGCGGCGCTGGCCTCGGTCGCCGCCCGCTGTGCCATCGCCGGTTTCGCGCTCTACCCGGTGTTTCGCTGGCACGGCGGGCTCGACAAGCCGACGCCGGCCGAATTCCGCATCGATTTCCCGGCGATCATGACCATCGCGCTGCCGGCGATTCTCACCCAGTTCGCAACCCCCATCGGCCAGGCCTATGTCACCCGGGCGATGGCGGCCTACGGCGACGACGCGGTGGCGGGCATGGCGATCATCGGGCGGCTGGTGCCGGTCGCTTTCGGCGTGATCTTCGCGTTGTCGGGCGCCATCGGGCCGATCGTCGGACAGAATTTCGGCGCCGGGCAGCACGAAAGGGTGCGAGGGGCCCTGCGCGACGGGCTGCTGTTCACCGCGGTGGTCGTGGTGCTGGTCTCGCTGGTGCTGTTCGTGCTGCGCGCGCCGATCGCCGATCTCTTCGGCGCCGAGGGGCTGGCGCGGGGGCTGGTCTATCTGTTCTGCGGGCCGCTGGCGCTGGCCTGGTTCTTCAACGGGGTCATTTTCGTCGCCAACGCGGCTTTCAACAACCTCGGCCACCCGTTCCACTCCACCTGGATCAACTGGGGCCGGCACACGCTCGGCACGATCCCTTTCGTGATCGCGGGCGGCGCGCTCTGGGGCGCCCCCGGCGTGCTGATCGGCCAGGCCTCCGGTGGGATCATCGCGGCCGGGATCGCGCTTCTGCTGGCGGTCCAGGTCACCCGCAAGGCGGCGGTCGCGGGTCCGCAGACCCCGCACCCCTACCAGCGCGAAGCCCGGCAGATGCTGCTGTTTCACTTCCGGCGCTAGGCCGGCACCGCGCAGGCTCGGCCGCCGCGAATGCCAATCGGCCCACGGCCGGGCAACGGGGATGGGTCGTCGCCCGAACCGGGGCCGCTGCGCCCCCCCGCACTCACAGATGGTGCCGGACCACCCGCGCGCCCACGGCCGCGAGCCCTTCATCGACGACGTCGCGTTCGAGGTCGGTCAACACCTGCGCGCGGGCGTAGACGGGATGTGTCCGGTCGTCGAGCACCGGCACGTGCCAGCCGCTGGTGGTGGCGAAGAAATGCCCGACGCCGTCGATGCCGAACTCGGCCAGGAACCCCTGCACCACGGTGTCGACATAGCTCAACACCACCGGGTGGTCGTCGCCGGGATCGAAATGCGCGCCGTCGGGGATGGCGTAGAGCGCCACCTCGATCTCGCGCCCGACCTCGTGGCGGACCGAAGCCGAGACATCGTGGCGCATATAGGCGTGTTCGCGGTCGTCCAGCGCGGCCCAGTCCGCCCCCGGCACCGCCGCGACCAGGCCCAGCACCTCCGACCCCGGGTCGGGCAGAACGGTGAGAAAACAGCGCTGCCGGAGCGGCGATCTGCGCCAGGCCCGTCGCCAGCCGGTCACCCGGGCTTTGCGCAGGTCGGCGAAATCATGGGTCCGCCGGTTGACCAGCGAGCCGTAGCCGAAAAAATGCGGGTCGGACATGGGCCCATCAGGCCATGCCGCCCCCGCCCGGGCAAGCGGCGTTTCGCGTCTTCGGGGGCTTGTGCGGCGAAAAACCTGCGGCTAACGTCGCGGTGCCCGTACCGGGAGAATCCGGAGGTCCGCCGATTGTGCAAACATGCGGCAAGGCTCCGGTGCCGAAGGAGCAACCGCCCCGGTAAACTCTCAGGCCCCAGGACCGGTGCGGTGAAAGACGACTCTGGAGAGAGGCCATCATGGCCCGCCGAAGGGATAACGATCTCAGGCGAACGGACAGAGGGGGCATCGACGGGGCAAAGGGCCCCAGCGATGCCGGGCGCGCTCCCGGTGGGGAGACGCATGTGAAAGACCTGCGCCAAACGGGGCTTTACGACCTGCACGTCGCACTCGGCGCGAAGCTGGTGCCCTTTGCCGGCTGGGAGATGCCCGTGCAATACCCGATGGGCGTGATGCAGGAGCACCTGCACACGCGGTCGAAGGCCGGGCTGTTCGACGTGAGCCATATGGGCCAGGTGATTCTGCGCGGGCCGAACGCGGCCGCGGCGCTGGAGACGCTGGTGCCCGCCGATATCGTCGGCCTCGCCGCCGGTCGTCAGCGCTACGCCCTGTTCACCAACGAGGCCGGCGGCATTCTCGACGACCTGATGGTCGCCAACAAGGGCGACCACCTGTTTCTGGTGGTCAATGCCGCCAATGCAGACGCCGATCTCGAGCACCTCGGGCATGCCCTGCCCGAGGTCGAGATCGAGACCCCCTCGGGGCGCGCGCTGCTCGCCCTGCAGGGGCCGAAAGCCGAGGCGGCGCTGGCAGCACTCAACCCGGCCGTGCGCGAGATGCGGTTCATGGACGTGACCGACCTCGACCTCGCCGGCGCCACCTGCTGGGTCAGCCGTTCGGGCTATACCGGCGAGGACGGGTTCGAGATCTCGGTGCCCGGCACCATGGCGCCGCGGCTGGCGCGGGCGCTCCTGGAAAACCCCGACGTCGCCCCGATCGGCCTCGGCGCGCGCGATTCGCTGCGGCTCGAAGCCGGGTTGCCGCTGCACGGGCAAGACATCACCCCCGAGACCACGCCGTTGCAGGCCGGGCTCGGCTGGTCGATCGGCAAGGCCCGGCGGGAAGGTCCGCGCGCGGGCGGGTTCCCGGGGGCGGAGGTCATCCTCGGCGACGGTCAGCTCGGCCGCACCCCGAAACTCGCCGGGCTGCGCCCCGAGGGCCGCGCGCCGATGCGCGCCGGCACGAAACTGTTCGAAAGGGAAGGCGACACCGACCCGGTCGGCGAGATCACCTCCGGCGGGTTCGGCCCCAGCGTCGGTGCCCCGATCGCGATGGGGTATCTGCCCGCCCGGCTCACCGGCCTCGGCACCAAGCTCTTCGGCGAGGTCCGCGGCAAACGCCTCGCGGTGGAGGTGACACGCCTGCCTTTCCAACCCCGCCGTTACAAACGCTGATCCAACAGGAGCCCCCGATGAAATACACCGAAGAGCACGAATGGCTCGATGAACAGGACGGCATCGTCACCGTCGGCATCACTGCGCATGCCGCCGAGGAGCTGGGCGACATCGTCTTCGTCGAGCTGCCCGAGGTCGGTACCGCGGTGACCAAGGACGACGAGATCGTGGTGATCGAGAGCGTCAAGGCGGCCTCCGACATCCTTGCGCCGATCGACGGCGAGATCGTCGAGGTCAACACCGCGATCGCCGACGAGCCGGGCAAGGTCAACGAAGACCCCGAGGGCGACGGCTGGTTCTTCAAGGTGAAGGCCAGCGATCTCACGCAGCTCGACGAGTGCCTGGACGAGGCCGCCTACAAGGCCTTCATCGGCTGACCCGCTCTTTGGGCCCGTCCGGGCCCTACATCGCGAGGACCGCCCGGACGGGCGCGACGAGCCATGCCCGATACGGAGGAACCCATGCCCTTCACGCCCACCGATTACCTGCCTTACGATTTCGCCAACCGCCGCCACATCGGCCCGTCTCCCGCAGAGATGGCCGACATGTTGGCGACCCTCGGCGTCGACAGCCTCGCCGCGCTGATCGACGAGACCGTGCCGGCCTCGATCCGTCAGGCCGAGCCGCTCGACTTCGGCAAGCCCCGCTCGGAGCGTGAAGCGCTCTATGAGCTGCGAGTGATCGCGGACAAGAACAAGGTCTATCGCTCGCTGCTCGGCCAGGGCTACCACGGCACCGTCACGCCGCCGGCGATCCAGCGCAATATCCTCGAAAACCCCGCCTGGTACACCGCCTATACCCCCTACCAGCCCGAGATCAGCCAGGGCCGGCTGGAGGCGCTGCTCAACTACCAGACGATGATCTCCGACCTCACCGGGCTCGAGGTCGCCGGCGCCTCGCTGCTCGACGAGGCCACCGCCTGCGCCGAAGCGATGACGATGGCCAAGCGGATCGCGAAATCGAAGGCCGACGCCTTTTTCGTCGACGAGAACGCCCATCCGCAGAACATCGCGGTGATCCGCACCCGGGCCGCACCCCTCGGGATCGAGGTGATCGTTGCCAGCCCCGACGCGCTCGACCCGGAGGCCGTTTTCGGCGCGCTGTTCCAGTATCCCGGCACCTACGGACATCTGCGCGATTTCACCCCGGAGATCGAGAAGCTCCATGCCGCCGGGGCGATTGCCATCGTCGCCGCCGATCCGCTCGCGCTGACGCTGCTCAAGGAGCCCGGCGCGATGGGGGCCGACATCGCGGTGGGCTCGACCCAGCGTTTCGGCGTGCCGATGGCCTACGGCGGACCGCATGCCGCCTACATCGCCTGCCACGCGGCACACAAGCGCGCATTGCCGGGCCGGCTGGTGGGGGTGTCGGTCGACAGCCACGGCAACCGCGCCTACCGCCTCTCGTTGCAGACCCGCGAGCAGCATATCCGGCGCGAAAAGGCCACGTCGAACGTCTGCACCGCCCAGGCGCTGCTCGCGGTGATGGCGAGTTTCTATGCCGTCTTCCACGGTCCCGAAGGGCTCAAGGCCATTGCCCAGCGCATCCACCGCAAGGCCGAACGGCTGGCCAACAAGCTCGAAGAAGTCGGCTACGTCATTGAACCCGAAGAGTTTTTCGACACGTTCACGGTCGAGGTCGGCCATCTCCAGCGCGGCATCCTGCTGGCGGCCTCGAAAGAAGAGGTCAACCTGCGCCCGGTCGGTCGCACCAAGATCGGCATCACCCTCGACGAGGCCACCCGCTCGCCCACCATCGAGGCGGTCTGGCGCGCCTTCGGCGTGGTGGCGAAAGACACCGATTTCAGGCCCGATTACCACCGCCTGCCGGTCGCGCTGGCCCGGACAAGCGCCTATCTCACCCATCCGGTCTTTCACATGAACCGGGCCGAGACCGAGATGATGCGCTACATGCGCAGGCTCAGCGACCGCGACCTGGCGCTCGACCGGGCGATGATCCCGCTCGGCTCCTGCACGATGAAACTCAACGCCGCGGCCGAGATGATGCCGGTGAGCTGGCGCGAGTTTTCCATGCTGCACCCGCTCTGCCCGCCGGACCAGGCCGAGGGCTACCGCGAACTGATCGACGACCTTGCTGCCAAGCTCTGCACCATCACCGGATACGACGCGATGTCGATGCAGCCCAATTCGGGCGCGCAGGGCGAATACGCCGGGCTGATGACGATCCGCGCCTATCACCGGGCCCGCGGCGAGGCGGGGCGCAACATCTGTCTCATCCCGATGTCGGCCCATGGCACCAACCCGGCCTCGGCGACGATGGCCGGCATGGAGGTGGTCACCGTCAGGACCGCCGAGAATGGCGACATCGACCTCGCCGATTTCCGCGCCAAGGCTGAGAAGGCCGGTGCAAACCTCGCGGCCTGCATGATCACCTATCCCTCCACGCATGGCGTCTTCGAGGAAACGGTGCGCGAGGTCTGCGCGGCCACCCATGCGCAGGGCGGTCAGGTCTATATCGACGGCGCCAATCTCAACGCGCTCGTCGGGCTGTCGAAGCTCGGCGAGCTCGGCGGCGACGTCAGCCATCTCAACCTGCACAAGACCTTCGCGATCCCGCATGGCGGCGGCGGGCCCGGGATGGGGCCGATCGGGGTGAAGGCGCATCTGGCGCCGCATCTGCCGCAGGATCCCTATCGCGGCGAAGAAGGTGCGGTGTCTGCCGCCCCCTTCGGCTCGGCCTCGATCCTGACGATTTCCTGGGCCTATATCCGGATGATGGGCGGGGCGGGCCTCACCCAGGCCACGCGCGTCGCCATCCTCAACGCCAATTACATCGCCGCCCGGCTCGCAGGCGCCTACGAGGTGCTCTACAAGGGGCCCACCGGGCGGGTGGCGCATGAATGCATCCTCGACACGCGACCGTTTGCCGACAGCGCCGGGGTCACGGTGGAAGACATCGCCAAGCGGCTGATGGATGCCGGTTTCCACGCGCCGACCATGTCCTGGCCGGTGGCCGGCACGCTGATGATCGAACCCACCGAGAGCGAGACCAAGGCCGAGCTCGACCGGTTCTGCGACGCGATGCTGGCGATCCGCGAGGAAATCCGCGCGATCGAGGAGGGCCGGATGGACCGCGACAACAACCCGCTCAAGAACGCGCCGCACACGATGGAGGACCTGGTGCGCGACTGGGACCGGCCCTACACCCGCGAAGAGGGCTGCTTCCCGCCCGGTGCGTTCCGCGTCGACAAGTACTGGCCGCCGGTCAACCGGGTCGACAACGTCTACGGCGACCGGCACCTGGTGTGCACCTGCCCGCCGCTGGAGGACTACGGCGACGCGGGCTGACACGGGCGCGACGCCCGGTTACCCGTCCGCGTGCCGGCGCAGCCTGCCGGCGCGGTCGGGCGGGGGTCGATGGCGCTATTCGTTTGCGCTTGCCGAGATCGGGCGATTGCCGAGCCATGCCGGACCCCTGGCCGGACCGCCGGGCGCCGCGGCGGCCCTGCCGGGCGTCAACTGCCCACGACCGGGTATTTCTGCCCGAGATCGTCGAGCCCGGCGCGGATCAACTCCTTCAGCACCGCTTCGTCGACATCGGCGAGCTTGTTGATGTAGAGACAGGACTTGCCGATCTTGTGCTTGCCGAGCCGGGCGAGCTGGTCGCTGAAATCGGCGTAGCCCGGCATGATGTAGATCGAGAGGTTGGTCTTGCGGGGGGAAAAGCCGGTGGCGCACATCTCGCCCTCGCGGCCGCTGTAGTATTTGTAGTGATACGACCCGTAGCCGACGATCGACGGTCCCCACATCTGCGGCGCCCAGCCGGTCACCTCGCGGAAGATCTGATCGAGCCGGGCGGCATCGGCGCGCCGGGTCGGATGCTCGACCCCGTCAAGGAACGCGGTCACGGCCTCTCCGGTGGGACGGGTCTTGTTCTCGCTCATCTTGCCTCCTTCACATTTTCGTGGCTGGCGGATCAATATCGATTTTTTCGGCGTATTCTGATTTTAACCGATCCAACCACCAAGGAGGACAACATGTCCGTGAACGATTTCAGGATCAACCGCCGTGCCCTGCTGGCCGGCGCGGCGGCACTGCCGATGAGCGCGAGCGGGGCATTCGCGGCCGCCGAGATGCTGGGGATGGCGACGACCCGGTTCAACCGCTTCGCATTGGGCGGCTTCGAGGTGACGGCGCTGCTCGCGGGCACAAGGACGGTGGAGAATCCGCACGAAATCTTCGGCCTCAACGCCTCCGACGAGGAGTTCGCCGCCGCCTCGGCCGCGGCCAACATCCCGACCAACGCGGCGCAGTTCTTCTTCACCCCGACGGTGGTCAACACCGGCTCGGAACTGGTGCTGTTCGACACCGGGCTCAACCCCGCCGGCATCACCGGAGCGCTGGCCGAGGCCGGCTACACGCCGGACCAGGTCGATGTGGTGGTGCTCACCCACATGCACGGCGACCATATCGGCGGGCTCGCCGACGATGCCGGCGCCGTGACCTTCCCCAACGCCCGTTACGTCACCGGGTCGGCGGAATTCGACGGCTGGGACATGTCGGGCAACGACGGTTTCGAGGCCAAGGTGCGCCCGCTGGCCGAGAAGATGACCTTCCTCGAAGGCGGCGGTTCGGTCGCTTCGGGCATCACCGCGGTGGAGGCCTTCGGCCATACGCCCGGGCACATGGCCTATATGATCGAGAGCGACGGCAAGGGGCTGCTGATCGCCGCCGATTTCGCCAACCACTACGTCTGGTCGCTCGCCTACCCGGATTGGGAGGTGAGGTTCGATATGGATAAGCCAATGGCGGCGGAATCGCGCAGGAAACTGCTCGGCATGTTGGCATCGGACAAGATCCCCTTCATCGGCTACCACATGCCCTGGCCCGCGCTGGGCTATGTCGAGGCCAAGGACTCGGGCTTCCAGTATGCGCCGTCGAGCTACCAGATGATGCTCTAGGGGCGTGATAGAATACCCTAGAGCGGCGGCAAGGCAATGCTGTCTTCGATGGCAACGTGAAGTAACGTGGGACTAGCTATTGCATAGCCTTGATGGTGCCCGCAGAAGAGTTGAACCTCTTCTGCGGGTTGAAGGCCGCGTTGAAGTTGAACCTGAGTTACTTTGTTCCTCACCAATAGCTCCAGACTTCGGGCGTGGTGGATCAATCTGTCTGCTTCCAGTCTTGCACGAAACGACGTCGAAGCGGTTGTCTGCCCGCCACCGGGTGGGCCGAATTGGTCCAACCCATCGACTGAAGTGTAACCTGCGTTTGCGCCGTGCCCTCGGATCGACGCCACTTCAGTATTGGAAAGACGATTGCCCCTGCCGGGTCCTTTGATACCGCGCAGCCGGAACGGATCAAGTAACTCCGGCCAGTTTCGGTGGGCAATGTCGAGAACTTCGAGGTCAGTCCAGCTCTCGTGATCGAATATCCCGATTGCATAGAACCTTTTGGGTGTCACACACGCGAACAGCAATTCAGGCGTCCCTTGCACCAGATTGGGGTGCTTGGGATCCGGTGCTACCCCGAGGTGAAAATGATGCACTCCAAAGTCGTAGAGCATCCCGTCGCGACCTTTGGTACTCAGGATTTTTCTGCTTTGGTGTGGCCAAATGTCGTCACCGTGTTCGACCTTGTCGAAGAGGATGCGTACTCCCTTGGCGAGGTGAGGAGGAACCGAGAAGGCGCCTGAGACCTCGACGTCGCGGGCCTGCGATGCAACGCGCCGAAGTCTCATTTCGCAGTAGGCAACAATCAACTGTTCATTGTCTTTCGGGATATCGCGGCATCCGCTCGCAATGAGTATCCGTTTGCATTGTGCTGCGATGTCAGATGCGAAATCCATCTTCATGGTGACGTCTCACGTCTTGTCGCGCCAGCGGTTGGCGACCGGGTAGCGGCGGTCGAGCCAGAAGCTGCGCATCGTCAGGCGGGTGCCGGGGGCCGATTGGAAGCGCTTGTATTCGCTGATGAAGATCAGGTGTTCCACCCGCTTGACGGTGTCGCGGTCGAAGCCCTCGGCGACCAGCTCGGCGACCGAGGCCTCGCGGTCGATCAGCCCGTCGAGGATGGCGTCGAGCACCTCGTAGGGGGGCAGGCTGTCTTCGTCCTTCTGGTCTGCGCGCAGCTCGGCGGAGGGCGGCTTGTCGATCACCCGGGGCGGGATCACTTCACCGGCGGGCGCCTTCATCCAGGGCCGGTGGTTGGCGTTGCGCCAGCGGCAGGTCTGAAACACCCGGGTCTTGTAGAGATCCTTGATCGGGTTATAGCCACCGGCCATGTCGCCGTAGATCGTCGCGTAGCCGACGGCGACCTCGGACTTGTTGCCGGTGGTCAGAAGCATCTCGCCGAACTTGTTCGACAGTGCCATCAGCAGGAGGCCGCGCAGGCGCGACTGGATGTTCTCTTCGGTGACGTCCGGGGCCGCGCCCGTGAAGAACGGGGCGAGCGCCTCGGTGACGGCGGCGCGGGGCCCGGAGATCGGGATCGTTTCGAGCCTCGTGCCGAGATTGCGCGCGACCGCTTCGGCATCTTCGAGGCTCGACGGCGCGGTGAATTCCGAGGGCAGCATCACGCAGCGGACATTCTGAGGCCCGAGTGCATCGGCGGCGATGGTCGCCACGATCGCGCTGTCGATGCCGCCGGAGAGGCCGAGCAGGGCTTTCGAAAAGCCGGTCTTGGCGAAATAATCGCCGAGTGCGGTCACCATGCAGCGGTAATCGGCTTCCCAGTCGTCAAGCGCAGCCACCACCGCGGCGGGCCGCAGACGCCAGCCCTGCGCCGTCCGGTCGAGATCCACATGGGCGACCGCTTCGTCGAATTGCCGCAGCTGGAACGCGATCTCGCCACCGGGGTTGACCCCGAAGCTCGCGCCGTCGAAGACCTGGTCGTCCTGGCCGCCGGTCATGTTGAGATAGATCAGCGGCAGGCCGGTTTCGCGCACCCGCGCTTGCATATGGCCCTGGCGGACGGCGAGCTTGCCGCGGTGGTAGGGCGAGCCGTTGGGGACCAGCAGGACCTCGGCCCCGGCCGCGGCCATGGTGGCGCAGACATGATCTTCCCACCAGGCGTCTTCGCAGATCGGCGTGCCGATCAGGACCGGGCCGATGCGGAACGGCCCCTGGTCGGGGCCGCGCGCATAGACGCGTTTTTCGTCGAACACGTTGATATTGGGCAGCACCTGCTTCAACACCCGGAGCCGCACCTCGCCGCCGGCGCAGATGGCATAGGCGTTGTAGAGCGCCTCGCCGTCGTGAAACGGTCCGCCGATGGCGAGCGGCGGGCCGTCGGCGGTGTCGGCGGCAAGCTGGCGGGTGGCCGCCATCGCCTCGCGCCAGAAGGCCGGGCGCATGACCAGATCCTGCGGCTGATAGCCGATCAGGAAATTCTCGGGGAAGGCGACGAGATCTGCCCCCGCCGCCCTTGCCTCGTGCCAGACTGCGCGCGCCCTGGCCGCGTTGCCGTCGATGTCGCCCAGGGTCGGGCTCAGCTGGGCCAGCGTCAGCCGGAAAGTCTCGGTCATGGGGCGCGCCTCGGGTGGTCGTGAACACATCGTCTACACAGTCGCAAGGTTTAACAGGTTTGCCGGCGAGGGGAAGCGGGCCGGGTGTTGCCCAAAGGCAGGCCGGCACGCCTTTCACGCGGGCGAAAGTCTTGCTCACCGCGGGGCCTTCTTCTAGGGTCTGCGCGACCGGGGGCCTCCAGGGCGCACCGGACCGGACGGGGACCGGAAGGACAGGCCCATGACACTTGTGAACATGCTTTCTACACGCCAGCTGGCACCGGCGCTCATCGGCCTTACGCTGGGCTTGGCCGCGATCGTGCCAGGTGCGGCGCTTGCCCAGGACGGGAGCATCGAGACGGTGCAACTCGACGACGGCACTTTCTACGAGGGCGAACTCAAGGATGGCGTGCGCCATGGCAAGGGCACGCTGCGCACCCCGAACGGCTTCGAGTACACCGGCACCTTCGTCGATGGCGAGATCCGCGGCGAGGGCACGGCCCGTTATGCCAACGGATCGGTCTACGAAGGCGGGTTTGCCGCCGGCCGGCCGCATGGGCTCGGCAAGGTGGTCTACCCCGACGGCACCTCCTACGAGGGCGACTGGATCGACGGCAAGATCAACGGCTCGGGCGCGGCGACCTATGCCAGCGGTTTCAAATACGAAGGCGCCTTTCGCAACGGCGAGCATCACGGCAAGGGGCGGCTGGAAAGCCCCGCCGGCTCGATCTACGAGGGCGACTGGAAGATGGGCGTGAAAGAGGGCGCCGGCAAACTCACCGAGCCCGACGGCACGGTCTACACCGGCGCCTTCAAGGCCGGTCAGCCCGACGGGCTGGGCACGCTCGTGAGCGCCGATGGCACCACCTACGAAGGCGGCTGGCAACGTGGCCGGATGCACGGCGCGGGGCGGTACACCTTCCCCGACGGAACGGTCTACGACGGCCCCTTCGACGAGGGGCTGCGCACCGGTCAGGGCAAGGTGACCTACTCGAACGGCGACGTCTATATCGGCGACTTCGTGGCCGGCAAACGCTCGGGCCAGGGCACGCTCACGGGTGCGGACGGCTACAAATACGAAGGCTCCTGGGTCGATGGCCAGAGCGACGGCGACGGCGTCGAGACCCATCCGAACGGGTCGGTCTACACCGGTCAGTTTCGCGCCGGTCTGCCGGACGGCGAGGGCGAACTGGTGCAGCCGGACGGCTCGACCTACACCGGCGCCTTCCGCGACGGCGTGTTCGAAGGCCAGGGCCGCTGGACCCTCTCCGACGGCACCGCCTACGAGGGCGGATTTCAGAGCGGTCAGTTCGAGGGCGAGGGGGTCTGGACCTTCGCCGAGAACGCCAGCTACGCAGGTGGGTTCAAGGCCGGGCTCTATGACGGCAAGGGCAAGCTCTCGCTGGCCGACGGCACGGTCTACGAGGGCGATTTCGTGGCCGGCGAATACCACGGCCAGGGCACACTGACGCAGGCCGACGGCTCGGTCTACAGCGGTGGGTTCGTCGACGGCGAATTCGACGGCGAAGGCACGCTGACCGGGGCGGATGGCTACATCTACACCGGCACCTGGGTCGCCGGGATAGAACACGGACAGGGCAAGGCGACCTACCCGGACGGCACCACTTACGAAGGTGCCTTCGAGAACGGTATCCGCGAAGGCCAGGGCCTGGCGATCTACCCCGACGGCAGCCGGATCAACGACATCTGGGTCGGCGGTGTGGCGAAGTCGATGCTGGGCGCGCCGGTGGCCGAGGGCGAGGGTGCGGACGCGCCGGCGGAGTGACGGCCGTGCCGGGGATGCCGGGGGCGCCGGGCTGAAGCCCGGCCTACGGGTGAGGGCTGCCGCGGGTGCCGGGCTGAAGCCCGGCCTACGGGCGAGGTTGTGCTCGGCCTGCCGGCGTGATCCCGTATTTCCTGACCCTGCTGGGAAATCGGCGGTTGCCGGTGCGTTGGCATCGGCCGCCATCTCGCCTGTGGCCGCTCTGGCGGACGTCCGAGACAAAGAGACCCCCGGCTGGGACGGTCAGCCGCCTTCGCGGTGGGAGGTCTTCCCCGACCCGGTGCGCGGCCCTTTGCGGCTTGGCCTTTTCGGCGCGGGATTGGCCGCGCCGGCGTGTCGTCGGATCTGGCGATCCGCAGTCATCCCGGTAGTCCCGGCGGTTGCCCTCGTCGCATTCGATGAAGGGTGGGAGGGCGGTGTCCGGCCTCGCGCCGCAGAAGAGCGATGCCGCGTGCCATCGGTGTGGGCGGTGGTCATGTTTCGGAAATCATCGACACCGCGCCAGGATCGCCGAGATGGCTGCCGAGCGATCGGCAAGGGGAGTGGCCGATCCGGCCTGTGTTGCGGCCCTCGGCGGGTTTCCCGGGGGGCGAGCGATCCCACAGGGACCGAGCTCCGGCTTCGGGGCAACCTTCATCGTGAGCGGACCCAGGGAGACGCGGTCGGGCAGTCCGGCCCTGCCGGTTTTCCTCAGCTCTGGATCACGCAATTGGTGTACGCGGTGTCCCCGGCCGCTCCTGGCGGGAAATCGGACCGGTTGCAGGGGTTGGGCTTGGACGGCGCGTAGGTGACGCCATTGCCGGAAGCCCCGCCGGTCGGGGCGGGGTCCTGGTAGGGTGGCTGCTCTGCGCAGGCCGCCATCAGCACCAGTGCGCCAATCAGTAGTGTCGCTCTCATTCCGCCCTCCTTGCGTTACCCGTCGAGAGTAGAGCCCAGAACCGTGCAGCGAACAAGCCCGGCGCGTCTCACTTGAGGTCGGCACCGGCCAGGCGGGTTTGCAAAGGGCACGGACCGGAGCCTCCAAGCAGCGCAGGATGGGCCAAAACGCATGCGGTATCGGCACCGGCGAAGCCGGCCGTCCTGCCGCGCGGGGGTGCCGCAATCCAGAAGGGCCGCCCCCGGGGGACGGCCCTTCGATCTATTGAAACAGACCCGCTCGCTCAGGTGTCGAGCTTGTTGATCTTCATCATTTTCATGATCATCTTTTCGTAGACCGGCTCCGACACGCCTTTGCGGATCTTGCGCATGAAGTACCACTCGAAGGCGAGCTTGGCCCAGTGGACCCATTTGCCTTCGCCCGACCAGTTGACGTTGCGCGGCGGGTTCTGCGGCATCGCCAGGAAGGCCGCCCCCCGGTCGCCGAAATCGGCAAGGCAGAGCGCGTTCCAGCTCGGCAGTTCGTCGGGCTCCTCGCCGCGCAGCACGCGGGGCAGGTTGTGCGCCGTGGCCGTCACCATCGACTCGATCATGAACCCGGTCTTCGGCACGCCCGTCGGCACCGGGGTCACCACCGGCGGGGCGATGGCGATGGCGACACCGATGGCGAAGATGTTGGGATACTTCGGGTTGCGCTGATGCTTGTCGACGATGATGAACCCGCGCGGGTTGACCAGGCCTTCGATGCCCATCACCGCGGGGATGCCGCGGAAGGCCGGCAGCATCATCTTGTACTTGGCCGGGATCTCGTGCTTCTTCTTCTCGTTGCCGTCTTCGTCGAACTCGGTGATATGCACCGCGTCTTCGGTGAACTTGTCGGTCCGGGCGTTGACGATCCACTTGATGTCGCGGTCGCGCATGATCGACTCGAGCATGCCCTTGGTATCGCCGACACCGCCGAGGCCGAGGTGGCCGACATAGGGCTCGGACGAGACGAAGGTCATCGGCACCTTGTGCTTGATCTTGCGCCGGCGCAGGTCGGTATCGAGGGTCAGGAGATATTCATAGGCGGGGCCGAAGCAGGACGCGCCCTGGACCGCGCCGACCACGATGGGCCCGGGATCCGCGCAGAATTTCTCCCAGGTGCCGCCGGCGCCGCCCGACTTGCAGGCGTCTTCGACGTGACACACGGAATTGGTGAATTTGCCGGGTCCGAAGCCCTCGATCTCGTCGAAGGCGAGGTCGGGACCGGTGGCGATGACGAGATAGTCGTAGTCGACCTCGCGGCCCGATTCGAGCACGATCTTGTTGTCTTGCGGCACCAGCTTGGTGGCCCCGTCGCAGATGAACTCGATCCCGCGCCGACGCATCACCGGTTCGAGCTCGATGGTCAGATCGGCCTGGTTGCGCCAGCCGACGCCGGCCCAGGGGTTCGACGGGGTGAACTGGAAATACGGCTTGTTGGAAATGACCGTGATCTTGTCGCCGCGCGTCAGCGTTTCTTTGAGTTCATAGGCCTGGATGGTCCCGCCGAGACCGGCACCCAGAATGACAACGTGTGCCATGTTCGCTCCCTTTTTCTAGGCTCGGCGGGTCCTGCCCGCCCGTTTTCTGCCCGCAGGGACATCCCCGGCGGGCGCTGTTAGCCGTTCGCGCGACATGACCGAACTCTAGCCCTGTCGCAGGGAAAAACAAAGCAAACATATGCCCGCACGCCACGGAATCCGAATGTTACCGAGCGATCACAACCGGTTCTCGCCGGTGACGTCAGGTGCCGGGTGCCGGGCGCAGATCAGGCCCGAAACCCGTCGAACAGCGGCGCCAGCACCCGCGGCCCGGTGTCGGCGAGATCATAGCCGCAGCCGTCGAGCAGCCAGCGCATCGACAGGCCCTGGACGGCCTCGGCGATGAGCTGGGCGGCGTCCTCGGCGACGAGGTCCGAGCGGTGCACGCCGCGGGCCTGGCCCTTGCGGATGATCCCGGCCAGGGCCGAGCGGCGCCGGTCGAGCACGTCGGAAAACTTCGCCCGAAGCGCGTCGCTCTCGGCCTGAAGCTCGCGCGAATAGAGGATCGCGGGGATCGCCGGCTGTTCGGCGATATGGACGAAGTGGTGACCGACGACCTGCTGCAATTCGTCGTGCGGATCGGTCTCGTCGTTCTCGTCGCCGTTCTTCTGCAGCCCGTTCATCTGGCTGACGATATGGTCGCCCACGGCGAGCCAGATGTCGCCCTTGGTGGCGAAGTGACGGAAGATTGCCGGCTGGGTCACCCCGACTTCGTCGGCGAGATGCTGGGTGGTGACCCGGTCGGGGCCGATCCGCGCCGACAGCCGGATCGCGGTCTCGACGATCTCGGCGCGACGGTCTGCGGCACTCTTCCGTTTTCGGGGTTCTGACATCGCGCGGTTTCTCCTTGGTGATCCTGCGTCCGGTCGAACCGCGCGCTGCGGGCTGCCCCGGACTGCTGCAACCTACGAACCTTTCTGGGCGAAAAATTTACACGGGTCCAGTAATATCCGAATCACTGCGAAGAGTCTTTGCACTTCCTCGCGATCAGAGGGTTTGCCTCGGGTCAAGTTCGCTGACCGCGACAAATCGGCGCGCAATGTCGGGCGTATTGCGTGCCCGGAAAGGCGCGCGGTGGCGTGGCCTGACGACGATCCCGACCACGATCGCGCCCACGATCCCGACCCGGTGCGGCAAGGCGTTTCGAAACGCCCTGGGCGCCCGGCGCAACCCGCGCGGCGAGTTCTGGCCGGGGTCGTCTCGGGCCGGCGTCGGCGCTGCCCCGGGGCCAGCGGGAGGCGCGGGAGGGCGCCAGGGACTGGGTCAGCGATACGGACCCAATAGAGGGTTTTCATCGCCGGGCCCGGAGCTATAGTGCGGCCCATGACCACCGCGGCCCATATCCCGTTCGCCCCCGGCGCGTTTTCGCGTCCCGGGCTTGCCGCGCTGCTCCTGCTTAGCCGCCTCTGAGCGTGCCAAAAGGCGCGAGCGCTCAGAGGATGCATATTCCGCGCCCCTCCCGCAGAACCACATGCTGAACGGCTGAGACTTCCAGGAAAGAGACCGACATGACCATGCCAAGCGACCAGGACCGCGTCCTGATCTTCGATACGACCTTGCGCGATGGCGAGCAGAGCCCGGGTGCGACGATGACCCACGAGGAAAAGCTCGAGATCGCCGAGCTGCTCGACGACATGGGCGTCGACATCATCGAAGCCGGCTTCCCGATCGCTTCCGAGGGCGATTTCCGTGCCGTGAGCGAGATTGCCCGGCGCTCGAAACAGGCCGTGATCTGCGGGCTGGCGCGGGCGAATTTCAAGGACATCGACCGGTGCTGGGAAGCGGTGAAGGGTGCCGCGAAGCCGCGGATCCACACCTTCATCGGCACCTCGCCCTTGCACCGCGAGATACCCGGTCTGACGATGGACCAGATGGCCGACCTGATCCACGACACGGTCAGCCATGCCCGCAACCTCTGCGACGATGTCCAGTGGAGTCCGATGGACGCGACCCGGACCGAGCATGATTATCTCTGCCGGACCATCGAGATCGCCATCAAGGCGGGGGCGACGACGATCAACATCCCCGATACCGTCGGCTATACCGCGCCGCGCGAGAGTGCCGATCTGATCCGGATGTTGATCGAGAAGGTGCCGGGGGCCGACGAGGTGGTCTTCGCCACCCATTGCCACAACGACCTCGGCATGGCGACGGCCAACGCTCTGGCGGCGGTCGAGGCGGGGGCGCGCCAGATCGAAGCGACGATCAACGGCCTCGGCGAACGCGCCGGCAACACCGCGCTCGAAGAGGTGGTGATGGCGCTCAAGGTGCGCAACGACATCATGCCGTTCCACACCGGCGTCGAGACCAGGAAGATCATGAAGATTTCGCGCCGGGTGGCGCAGGTGTCGGGCTTCCCGGTGCAGTTCAACAAGGCGATCGTCGGCAAGAACGCCTTTGCCCACGAGAGCGGCATCCACCAAGACGGGATGCTGAAGAACCCGCAGAACTTCGAGATCATGCGGCCCGAAGACATCGGCCTGGCCGCCTCGTCGCTGCCGCTCGGCAAGCATTCGGGCCGGGCCGCGCTGAAAGCGAAGATGAGCGCGCTGGGCTACGATCTGGCCGACAACCAGCTGGCGGACGTCTTCGTGCGGTTCAAGGAGCTTGCCGACCGCAAGAAGGAGGTGTTCGACGAGGATCTGGTCGCGCTGATGGGCGCGGGCGGGCAGGCCCACGACCGGCTGAAGGTGAAGTTTCTGCGGGTGATCTGCGGCACCGAGGCGCCGCAATCGGCCGACCTCACGCTTACGGTCGACGGGGTCGACCACCAGGTCACCTCGACCGGCGACGGACCGGTCGACGCGGTGTTCAACGCCGTGAAAGAGCTGTTCCCGCACAACGCGCGGCTCAACCTCTACCAGGTCCATGCGGTCACCGGCGGCACCGACGCCCAGGCGACGGTGACGGTGCGGATGGAAGAGGACGGCAAGATCGTCACCGGGTCGTCGTCCGACACCGACACGGTCGTCGCCTCGGCCAAGGCCTATGTCGATGCGCTCAACAACCTCGTGGTGCGGCGCGAGAAGACCAAACCGGAAGCGATCTGAGGATCGGATCTGGGGCGTGCCTCCCTCCCGGCGGGGGAGGCACGTTGTTCTGAGCCCCCCGGGGCGTGGCCGCGGGGTGTTCCCGGTCGCCCGTCCGACCGCGGCGGGTCGGTCCCGACGGCGCCGAAGGACGACCCGGGGGCCGGACGGATCACGGCCCGCAAAGGCGGGCAAACGGCCGGGCGGTTTCCGACGGCGGCCGCGACGTGCGATCGGCGGCGCGGGCGATTCCGTCAGGCGGCCCGGGCCTGCCTTTTGCGCATATGCGCCGGCGACAATCCTCCCGCTCGCCAGGCATTGTTGTGAATCGCAAGCGAGAATCTGCCCGCTGCGTCCCCCGCAGGCCTTTCCACACCTATCGGCCGTCTTTATATACCCACCGGAAGCGAGGCCGTCTCGGTCCTCCGCCACTGCGACCACACCGAAAGACCAGACACAATGCGCTCCCTTTTCAGCGGCATATTCTCGTCCGACATGGCGATCGACCTCGGGACCGCAAACACGCTGGTCTATGTGAAGGGCAAGGGGATCGTCCTCAACGAGCCTTCGGTCGTCGCCTACCATGTCAAGGACGGTGTCCGCAAAGTGCTGGCCGTCGGCGAGGATGCAAAGCTGATGCTCGGCCGCACGCCCGGCAGCATCGAAGCGATCCGGCCGATGCGCGACGGGGTGATTGCCGATTTCGACAGTGCCGAGGAGATGATCAAGCACTTCATCCGCAAGGTGCACAAGCGCACCACCTTCTCGAAGCCGAAGATCATCGTCTGCGTGCCGCATGGCGCGACCCCGGTCGAGAAGCGCGCGATCCGCACCTCGGTGCTGAGCGCAGGCGCGCGCAAGGCCGGGCTGATCGCCGAACCCATCGCCGCCGCCATCGGTGCGGGCATGCCGATCACCGATCCGACCGGCTCGATGGTGGTCGACGTCGGCGGCGGGACCACCGAAGTCGCGGTGCTGTCGCTGGGCGACATCGTCTATGCCCGCTCGGTGCGGGTGGGCGGCGACCGGATGGACGAGGCGATCGTCAACTACCTGCGCCGCCAGCATAACCTCCTGGTCGGCGAGACCACGGCGGAACGGGTGAAGACCGCGATCGGCACCGCGCGGATGCCCGACGACGGGCGCGGCGTGACGATGAAGATCCGCGGCCGCGACCTGCTCAACGGCGTGCCGAAAGAGCTCGAGGTCAACCAGGCGCAGATCGCCGAGGCGCTGGCCGAGCCGGTGCAGCAGATTTGCGAGGCGGTGATGGTGGCGCTGGAGACGACACCGCCGGACCTCGCCGCCGACATCGTCGACCGCGGCGTGATGCTGACCGGCGGCGGGGCGCTGCTCGGCGAGCTCGACCTCGCGTTGCGCGAACAGACCGGACTGTCGATCTCGGTGGCCGACGAGTCACTCAATTGTGTGGCGCTGGGCACCGGCCGGGCGCTGGAATACGAAAAGCAACTGCGTCACGTTATCGACTACGATAGCTGAGCTTCCGGGGCGCGCCGCATGCGGCTTCCGGGCGCCAGGGAGATCTGATTGGCGAAAAACCGACGGAAATCCGCAGATTACGTGACCCCCGTCAGGCGGATCCTGGTGGGGATCCTGGTGTTTGTCATGTTCGCGGTGTTCCTGCTGTGGCGGATCGACTCGCCCAGGGTCGAACGGTTTCGCGCCCAGGTGGTCGACGCGGTGGTGCCCAACATGGAATGGGCGCTGGTGCCGGTGACCAAGGCCGCGGCACTGATCGAGGGCTTCCAGAGCTATACCCGTCTGGCCGAACAGAACCAGGAACTGCGCCGCGAATTGCAGCGGATGAAGGCCTGGAAGGAGGCGGCTGTCCAGCTCGAAGAGGAAAACGCCCGGCTGCTCGACCTCAACAATGTCCGCCTCGACGCCCGGCTGTCCTACGTGACCGGCCGTGTGCTCACCGATTCCGGCTCGCCGTTCCGCAAGTCGGTGCTGCTCAACGTCGGCGCCCGCGACGGTCTGGTCGATGGCTGGGCGGCGATGGACGGGCTCGGGCTGGTCGGGCGGATCTCCGGCGTCGGCGATCAGACGGCGCGGGTGATCCTGCTTTCCGACGCGTCGAGCCGGATCCCGGTCGCGATCCAGCCGTCGGGGCAGAAGGCGCTGCTGTCGGGCGACAACACCGCCCGCCCGCCGCTCGAGTTTCTCGACGAACGCGACACCGTGCGCCCGGGCGACCGGGTCGTCTCGTCCGGTGACGGCGGGGTGTTTCCGGCGGGCCTCCTGGTGGGGGCGGTGGTGGCCGGGTCCGACGGCCGGCTGCGGGTCCAGCTTGCGGCCGATTACTCGCGGCTCGAATTCCTGCGGGTGTTGCGCTCGCACCCGGGCGAAGCGCTGTACGATGCCGGCGCTTTGATCGTGATGAACCCGGTGCTGGCACCGATCGCCGAAGGCACCCCCGCGGGCGACCTGGCCCCGGACGATGGCAGCGCCGAGGCGGGCGCCGCCCCGGCCATCGCCCCGGCCATCGCCCCGGAACCGGAGACCGGCGGATGATCTCTCCGGCAACGCTCCACCGCTGGGCCTATGCGCTCCTGTTCGCCGTCCTCGCCGGGCTCGTGGTGTTTCTGCGGGTGCTGCCGACGGGCGGCAGCACCGGCGCCTGGCCGCCGCCCGATTTCATCGTGCTCGCCGGCTTCGCCTGGGTGGCAAAGCGGCCGGATTTCGTGCCGGTTCTGCTGTTCGCTGCGCTGCTGCTGGTGGCCGAGCTCGTGTTCCTGCGCCCGCCGGGCGTGTCGAGCGCGCTCGCGGTGATCGGTCTGGAAGCCATGCGCGCCCGCGCCAACCTGCTGCGCGAACGCGGGTTTCTCGCCGAATGGATGTCGGTGGCGATCATCCTCGCGCTGATGCTGGTGGCCGAGCGCATCCTGCTCACGATGTTCTTCGTCGATCAGCCGCAGTTCGGCCTGGTGGCGATCGGCTTCATCATCAACGTGATCGCCTACCCCGCGGTCGCGGCCCTGTCGGTCTGGGGGCTGAGGGTCCGCCGGCTGGCCCCGGGCGAACACGCGGCGGAGGTGCGCCTGGTATGAGACGGTCGCCGCACGATACCGAAAGGGCCGCGCGCACGGTCACCCGCCGGGGCCTGTTGCTCGGCACCGCGCAGCTCGCCTTTGCCGGGCTTCTGGTCGGCCGGATGCGGTTTCTGCAGATCGACCAGGCCGAAGAATTCCGGATGCTCGCCGACCAGAACCGGATCAACATCAGGCTGATCCCGCCGGCGCGGGGGCTGATCTTCGACCGCAAGGGGGTGCTGATCGCCGGCAACGAACAGAACTACCGCATCGTCATGGTGCGCGAGGATGCCGGCGACCCCGAAGAGGTGCTGGCGCGGCTCGGCCGGATCATCTGGCTCGATCCCGAGGATACCGCCAAGGCGCTGGAAGAAATGCGAAAAGTGGCCCCCTTCGTGCCGGTGACGGTGGCGGACCGGGTGAGCTGGAAGGACGTCGCCGAAGTGGCGGTCAACGCCCCCGCGCTGCCCGGCGTCTACCCCGAGATGGGTCTCAGCCGCACCTATCCGCTCGACGGCGACTTCGCCCATATCGTCGGCTATGTCGGTCCGGTCTCGGACTACGACCTCTCGAAGATCGCCAACCCCGATCCCCTGTTCCAGATCCCGCGGTTCGAGATCGGCAAGTTCGGCGTCGAAGCGGAGCTGGAGGACCGGCTGCGGGGCACGGCGGGCACCAGCCGGATCGAGGTCAACGCCGTCGGCCGGGTGATGCGCGAGCTCGACCGCGAGGAGGGCGTGCCGGGAGCGGACGTGCAGCTCACGGTGAACCATTTCCTGCAGAACTTCAGCGAGGCCCGACTCCGGGGCGAAAGCGCCGCCGCGGTCATTCTCAATCCGCAGAACGGCGATATCCTGGCGATGGCCTCGGCGCCCACCTTCGATCCCAACAAGTTTGTCCGCGGCATCTCGACGACAGATTACCAGGCGCTGCTCGACGATCCCTACCGGCCGCTCCCCGACAAGGCCGCGCAGGGCATCTACCCGCCGGGCTCGACCTTCAAGATGGTCACGGCCCTCGCGGCGCTGGAAGACGGGCTGATCTCGCTCGACGATAGCTTTTCCTGCGGCGGCTATGTCGAGGTCTCGGATCGGCGCTTCCATTGCTGGAGACGGGGCGGGCACGGCAAGGTCGATCTGATCCGCAGCCTACGCGAAAGCTGCGACGTCTACTACTACGAGCTGTCGCAGCAGGTCGGCATCGAGCGGATCGCGGCGATGGCGCGCCGGCTCGGCCTCGGTGTGGCCTATGATCTGCCGCTGCTGTCGGTCGCCGAAGGCCGGGTGCCGACGATGGCCTGGAAGCGCAGCACCCGGGGCACCGACTGGGTCATCGGTGACACGCTCAACGCCACGATCGGCCAGGGCTTCGTGCTGTCCTCGCCGCTTCAACTGGCGGTGATGACGGCGCGGCTGGGCATGGGCACGCGGGTCATGCCGCGCCTGGTGCGCGCCATCGACGGGATCGAACAGCCGGTGTCGGGCGGCGAAAGCCTCGGGCTCGACCCGCGTCATCTCGCGGCCATCCGCCAGGGCATGTACGAAGTGACCAACCACGAGACCGGGACGGCGATTTCCTCGCGGGTCGTGGCCGATGGCTTGCGCATCGCCGGCAAGACCGGCACCAGCCAGGTGCGCTCGATCACCGCCGAGGAACGCATCGACGGGGTGACCGCGAACGAGGACCTGCCCTGGGACCGGCGCGACCACGCGCTGTTCGTCGGCTACGCCCCGCACGAGAACCCGGAGGTCGCCGTGGCGGTCGTGGTCGAGCACGGTGGCGGCGGTTCGACGGCGGCCGCGCCGATCGCCCGCGACCTGCTGCTGGCCGCGATCTACGACGACGTGCCGCCGCTCGATGCCTATCCGCCCTCGCAGCGCGGCACGATCCGCGCCCGCTTCGACGAACTTGACCTCCGCCCGCCGCAGGCGCCCTCGCTGGGGAGAAGCCGGGCATGAGCTTTCTCGAGTACAACGTCAAATGGACGCCGACAGGCTTTCGCAAGGTGCTCTATGTCAACTGGGCGCTGGTGCTGCTTGTCATCGCCGTGGCCGGGATCGGCTTCGGGATGCTCTACTCGGTCGCCGGTGGCACCGCGGCGACCTGGGCCGAGCCGCAGATGAAACGCTTCGGTCTCGGCCTGGCGGTGATGTTCGTCGTCGGCTTCGTCCCGATCTGGTTCTGGCGCAACGTCGCCGGGCTGGCCTATGTCGTCTCGCTCGCGCTGCTGCTCGCAGTCGAGTTCTTCGGTGAGGTCGGCATGGGCGCGCAACGCTGGATCGACATCGGTTTCATGCGGCTGCAACCCTCGGAGCTCACCAAGATCACCCTGATCATGGTGCTCGCCGCCTATTACGACTGGCTCGACATTTCCAGAGTGTCGCGTCCCGTCTGGGTGCTTGCCCCGGTCGCCCTGATCCTGGTGCCCGCCGGTCTCACCCTGATGCAGCCCGACCTCGGCACCGCGATCCTGTTGGTCGCGGGCGGGGCGATCACGATGTTCCTCGCCGGGGTGCACTGGCTGTATTTCATGGTCGTCGGCGCCGGCGGCCTCGGTGGGGTCGCGGCGGTGTTTCTGTCGCGCGGGACCGATTGGCAGCTGCTGAAAGACTACCAGTACCGCCGGATCGATACCTTCCTCGACCCCGGCTCCGACCCGCTGGGCGCCGGCTACCACATCACCCAGTCGAAGATCGCGCTGGGCTCGGGCGGCTGGACCGGGCGGGGCTTCCTCCAGGGTACCCAGTCGCGGCTCAACTTTCTGCCGGAGAAACACACCGACTTCATCTTCACCTCGCTGGCCGAGGAATTCGGCTTCGTCGGCGGCGCCTCGCTGCTGGCGCTCTACGTCGCGATCATCGTGGTGGCGGTGGCCTCGGCGACCCGCAACCAGGACCGCTTCGGCGCATTGGTCACCTGGGGGATCGCGGCGACCTTCTTCCTGTTCTTCGCGGTCAACATGTCGATGGTGATGGGCCTCGCCCCGGTGGTCGGGGTGCCGCTGCCGCTGGTGAGCTACGGTGGCTCGGCCATGTTGGTGCTGATGATCGGATTCGGACTGGTTCAATCGGCCCATATCCACAGGGCGCGCTCGAAATGATCGCAAAAGTGCAATTCATCACGAGCGAGGCGGATTATCGAAAATATCGTGACCCGCTGCGACAGGCGCTGGCGGACGCGGGACTCGAGGGAGATCTCGCCGGGGATCACGCGCCCGAGGCGGTCGATTACATCGTCTATGCCCCGTTCGATGGGCAGGTCGATCTCTCCGGCTACACCAGGGCCAAGGCGGCGCTCGGGCTCTGGGCCGGGGTGGAGACGATCATCGCCAACCCGACGCTCACGATCCCCTATGCGCGCATGGTTGACGAGGGGCTGACCCGGGGCATGGTCGAATGGGTCACCGGCCATGTGCTGCGTCACCATCTCGGGATCGATGCCGATATCTGTCGGCAGGATGGCATCTGGGCGCCCCGGGTACCGCCGCTTGCGGCGCAGCGCAGGGTGGGGTTGCTCGGGCTCGGGGTGCTCGGGGCGGCCTGCGCGACGTGCCTCGCCGGGCTCGGCTTCGACGTGGCGGGCTGGTCGCGCCGGCAGAAGGTGTTGGACGGCGTCGCCTGCCATGCGGGCGCCGACGGGTTTCGCGCCGTGCTGGCGCACTCGGAGATCCTGGTGCTGCTGCTGCCGCATACGGCAGCGACCGAAGACATCCTGAACGCGGCGGCGCTCGCGTTGCTGCCGGCGGGGGCGGTGATCCTGAACCCGGGCCGCGGCGCGCTGGTGGACGATGCCGCGCTGATCGCGGCTCTGGACGCGGGGCATATCGCCCAGGCGACGCTGGATGCGTTCCGGGTCGAGCCGCTGCCCGTCGGGGACCCCTACTGGGCCCACCCGCGGGTGACGGTCACCCCGCACCTCGCCTCGGCGACCCGCCCGGAAACCGCCGCCGCGGTGATTGCCGAGAACATCCGGCGCGGCGAGGCGGGAGAACCGTTTCTGCACCTGGTGGACCGGGAAGCCGGATACTGAGGTTTTTCGCCCGCTGCGCGGGCGACCCGCCGGGGGCTCCGCCCCCGGACCCCCGAGGTATTTGTGAACCAAAGAAGGGGGGCGAGTCGCAGTGCAGGCAGCTTGGAACCGTCACCACTTCACTTCGGATATGAAGACCGCATGTGGCATGTCGTCGATCTGCGTGAGAACGCGTATCCGTGCCGCTTTCAAGGACAAGGTCTTGGCGTCCATGTCTCGTTCGAATTTGGTGTTGCGTTCGTCATGGCAGGACATGAACGCAGATTCTTGAACGCCAACAGAAGCGATCTGTTCCAACACCTCCAAGTGCCGGACCTGCTTGGGACTTAGCCTCTTCTTCGCAAGTTGTTTCGCAAGCTTCCGGAACATAGGCGCCTCCAAACCTCGTCGCGTTGACAGTGTAGCAGGCGAATCCCCCTAGTAGGACGGGATGCCAGAACCGCCTCCAAAGCCGGCAAAATAGGTGCCGCTGTCGTGCATCCGGTCTCGGGTGGCGAAACCCCTCAGAGGATGCCGATCTCGGCGAGCTTGCCGGACAGCTCGGGCGGCAATGCATCGTCGCCGTCGCGGTGCCGGGGCAGATCCGGCGGCGCGTCTGCGGGCGCGAGGTAGCGCCAGCCCTGGAAGGCGCGGCGCGGGGCAGGGTGGGTGCGCACGAGATCGCGCGCCATCACGATGCCGCAGCGGCGGATGCCGTCCTCGCCCACCACCTCGTCGAGCCGGATCACCTGCTGGCGGGCGAGGATCACCCCCTTGATGACCCAGTAGAGCGACCCGCCCGCGATCAGTTCGGCTTCGCGTTTCGGCCACATCCGGGTGACGTGGCGCGGCTGCCAGTCGGGATCGCCCGCGCCCCGCATCTCCTGCCAGGCCGCAAGCTGTTCGACGCTGTCGCAGCCGACGCAGAGTTTGACGAGATTCACGATGTGTTGCGCCATGGCAGCCTCCCAGTGCCAAGATATAGGCGGCGCGTTGACCTGCTTCCACCCCCCGCGTATCGTGGAAGGTCTCGCGTGAACCCAACAGGAAACTCCGATGAGCCGCTTCTCCGCCCCGATTGCCGAGGCGATCTGGGACATGAAATACCGCTACAAGGAGGCCGATGGCACCCCCGTCGATCTGTCGGTCGAAGACAGCTGGCGCCGGGTCGCGCGCGCCTTGAGCGCCTCGGAACCGGAGCGCGAGGCCGAGTTCTACGACGCCCTCGAGGATTTCAGGTTCCTGCCCGCCGGGCGCATTCTTGCCGGTGCCGGCACCGGGCGCAACGTGTCGCTGTTCAACTGCTTCGTCATGGGCACGATCCCCGACAGCATGGCCGGTATCTTCGAGCAGCTGAAGGAAGCGGCGCTCACCATGCAGCAGGGCGGCGGGATCGGCTACGATTTCTCGACCATCCGGCCGCGGGGTGCGGATGTGAAGGGCGTGGCGGCGGATGCCTCCGGGCCGCTCAGCTTCATGGATGTCTGGGATGCGATGTGCCGTACCATCATGTCGGCGGGCTCGCGCCGCGGCGCGATGATGGCAACGATGCGCTGCGACCACCCCGATATCGAGGATTTCATCGCCGCCAAGGCCGACGCCGCGCGGCTGCGCATGTTCAATATGAGCGTCCTGGCGACCGACGCCTTCATGGCGGCGGTCAAGGCGGACGGGCCCTGGGATCTCACCTTCGGCGGCAAGATCTACCACACCGTGCCGGCGCGCGATCTGTGGAACCGGATCATGCGGGCGACCTACGACTACGCCGAGCCCGGAGTGATCTTCATCGACCGCATCAACGCGATGAACAACCTCCGGTATTGCGAGACGATCGCCGCCACCAACCCCTGCGGCGAGCAGCCGCTGCCGCCCTACGGCGCCTGCCTGCTCGGTTCGATCAACCTGGCGCGGCTGGTGAACGATCCGTTCGAGCCGGGGGCCGCGCTCGACGAGGCGGAGCTGTCCCGGCTGGTGGCCACCGCGGTGCGGATGATGGACAACGTCGTCGACGAGAGCCGTTTCGCGCTCGAGGTTCAGCGTGAGGAGGCGAAAGCGAAGCGACGGATCGGGCTGGGGGTGACCGGGCTTGCGGATGCGCTGCTGATGGTCGGTCTGCGCTACGGCTCCGATGCCGCGGCCGCCCGGACCGAAGCCTGGATGCACCAGATCGCCCGCGCCGCCTACCTCGCCAGCGTGGCGCTGGCGAAAGAGAAGGGGCCGTTCCCCTTGTTCGATGCCGAGGCCTACCTCGCCTCCGGCACGCTCCAGCACATGGACGACGACGTGCGCGATGCGATCCGGAGCCACGGTATCCGCAACGCGCTGCTGACCTCGATCGCGCCGACCGGCACGATCAGCCTCTACGCCGGCAATGTCTCGTCCGGGATCGAGCCGGTCTTTGCCTATGCCTACACCCGCAAGGTGTTGCAGAAGGACGGGACCCGGACCGAGGAAGAGGTGGTCGATTACGCCGTCCAGGCCTGGCGCGAGAAGTTCGGCGATGTACCGCTTCCCGACCATTTCGTCGATGCCCAGAGCCTTGCGCCCGAAGACCATGTGAAAATGCAGGCCGCCGCACAGAAATGGGTCGACAGCTCGATCTCCAAGACGATCAACGTGCCGGAGGACATCTCCTTCGAGGCTTTCAAGGATGTCTATGCCCAGGCCTACGAGACCGGCTGCAAGGGCTGCACCACCTACCGGCCCAACGAGGTGACGGGGAGCGTGCTGAGCGTGAGCGAAGCCGCGGATGCCGCGCCCGAGAGCGACCACGGCGCCGAGGTGATCTATATCTCGGAGCCGCTCGACCGGCCCGGGGCGCTCGAGGGCGCGACCTACAAGCTGAAATGGCCCGAGAGCGAACACGCGATCTACATCACCGTCAACGACCTCGTGGTCGGCGGCCAACGCCGGCCCTTCGAAGTGTTCATCAACTCGAAGAACATGGAACATTTCGCCTGGACCGTGGCGCTCACCCGGATGATCTCGGCGGTGTTCCGGCGCGGCGGCGACGTGAGCTTCGTGGTCGAGGAAATGAAAGCGGTGTTCGATCCGCGCGGCGGCGCCTGGATGGGCGGGCGCTATGTGCCCTCGATCCTCGCCGCGATCGGCGGGGTGATCGAACGGCATATGATCGAGACCGGCTTCATCGCCGGCGAGGGGATGGGGTTGAAGGCCGATCCGCATGCCCAGGTGGTCAACCTCGGCATTCGCCGCGGCCCCGCCTGTCCGCGTTGCGGCCAATTCGAGATGCGCATGGTCGAAGGCTGCATGACCTGCGCCTCCTGCGGCCACTCCAAGTGCGGCTGAGACATCAACTTCGGTTTTCCGGGCGTAACAGAAACGAAGGCGCCGCCAATATCCGGGGTCGATGGCTTCCTTTGGTCGGTTGAGCGACCCTTCGGGGATGATGGGCCGGTCTCGGCGATCTGGTGGGAACGGTTGGGGTGATTGCCGGTAAACCAGGAGGGAAAGCGTCGGCCGCCATAGAACAGGGGCCGCGGGTGAGCGCCCGAACGGGGAAGTCAAAGGCCCGACAGACGTCTTCGGCGGTCGCCGGGCGATCCTTCCCCCCCCCCGGGTGGATCGCTGATCCGCCTCGATTCCCAACGCGGCCGCCGTCCGCCGCCGGGTCGGTGCGATCTCGAGGGCACAACCCATGGACCGGGCCGCTCGGCGCTCGCGCGCCATGGCGCTGAACACCCTGGCACCGGTTTCGCTGAGCGCCGGCAGCGACTTCGGCATCCGCGCGAGATGCCGCCGAGCGCCGGGAAGACCCGGCAAGACAATCTCCGTGCCGCGCAGCGACCGGCGGATTGACCGGCCGCGGGTGCGCCGGGGGCGGGACACCGGAGACGATCCGGCCCGTCGGTCGGAGCGCGGCGGGTCGCACCTGTGTCAAAAAAGTCCTATTGTCCAAATCAAACCGATTCTGTCGGTTCCTCGGCAGAAAACCGGCCAGAAGTATCATTTTTCCCGGAATCGGCGTGGATTCTTCCTCTCATCCGGCGAATCGATTCGCCACAGTGGCGCTGATTCGAAATTCTCCACTTTGCGAACGCGAATCACCCGTGCTAGTGTCCGTCCAAACAAAAAAAGCGGGCACATACAGGCAACACATATGAAAACGGGCTTCGAGGGCACGTTTGTCATTTCGTGGGCGCAGACCGAGGTCGATGGCCTCGAGTCTGCGCCCCGTTCGGCACTCGGAATCGGTGCGAGCTGGCGGTGGACCGGGGAGGCTCTGCGGGTCGATGGACCGCGGGATCTTGTCCGCCTCTGCGATCCCGAAGGGGCAGCGGACCTCCATACGCGCGCGGCGCGCAAGGTGCGCCGGTTGATCGGGCTGACCCGGGCAACGGTCCGGGCCCGTCCGCTCCAGGCTCCCGGTTTGGAAGAACCGCTGTTCGAGCGCGGCTTCGACGTCACCGATGGCTACACGGCCTATTGCGCCACGCTGGTCGATCTTGGCGGCGGCACGGCGCCGCTGTTGATGTTCACCGGCGGCCTGCCGCCCGCAGACACCGATCTCTGGGTGGTGCGCGCGGCGATGGAGATCGCCGAGGTGAACCGGGTGCTCGACCAGCCGACCGGCGTGATCTGCTTCACCCCGGGAACCCGGATCCGCACCGATTTCGGCGATCTGCCGGTCGAAGAGATCGAAGAGGGCGACCGGATCCTGACCAAGGACGACGGGCCGCAGGAAGTGCTGTGGAAGGGCGAGAAGCGGGTCTCGGGCGCGCGGCTCTACGCGATGCCGGAGCTGCGGCCGATCCGTCTTCGCCGCGGTGCGCTGGGTGTCGACCGACCGGATGAAGACCTCGTGGTGTCGCCCTCCCACCGGATGCTGGTGCGCGGCGCCAAGGCCCGCGCGCTGTTCAACACCGATGAGGTTCTGGTCACGGCCCGCGACCTGGTCGATGACGCCCGGGTGGTGCGCGACCATACCCTGTCCGAAGTCACCTATGTGCACCTGCTGCTGCCGCGCCACGAGGTCGTCTTTGCCAACGGGCTCGAGACCGAAAGCTTCCATCCGGCCGGCGAGGCGCTGGACAGTGTCGAGGCGGCGGAGCGGGATCGACTGGTGGGTTTGATGCCGGAAGTCGGCGACGACCCGATGGCCTACGGCGCCTATGCGCGCCGGGCGCTGACCAGGGCGGAAGCGGCGATCCTGCGCTCGCCCTACGCCTGACGGGATCGGGCCTGGGCGGCGGAAGCGCTCTCGGGGGGCCAGCCCCCCAAACCCCCCGAGGTATTTGAAGACCAAAGTACCGGCGCCGGCCGGGGGCGATGCGGGCCCGCGCCGGCACGATAGCCGTTGACTCCGGGGCCGGCGGGGCTATAAGCGCGGCTTCATTGGTGTTGGTGGCCCCCGCAAGGGGAAGCCTGTCGGGCTCCGGGCAACCGGGTAGGACCAGAGGACAACGCCCTTCAACCCGGCGTGACGCGGGGTTCGGAAAGCGACCACGTTCGAGCGGAGACGCGATCTCGGCCCGAAACGTGGGAACCGGTTTTCGGATCAAGCCGAGAGGCCAACAAACTGAAGGAGATCAGCCGTGAGCAAACGCACGACTGCCAAGTACAAGATCGACCGCCGGATGGGCGAAAACATCTGGGGTCGTCCGAAATCCCCGGTCAACCGCCGCGAATACGGCCCCGGCCAGCATGGCCAGCGCCGCAAGCAGAAGATATCCGACTTCGGCCTGCAGCTGCGCGCCAAGCAGAAGCTCAAGGGCTACTACGGCGACGTGACCGAGAAGCAGTTCCGCCGGATCTTTGCCGAGGCCGAGCGTCAGCGTGGGGACACCGGCGAAAACCTCATCGGCCTGCTCGAGCGCCGTCTCGACGCGGTGATCTACCGCGCCAAGTTCGTGCCCACCGTGTTTGCCGCGCGCCAGTTCGTGAACCACGGCCACGTCGAGGTGAACGGCCAGCGGGTCAACATCCCCTCCTACCGGGTGAAGGAAGGCGACGTGATCTCGGTGCGCGACAAGTCCAGGCAGCTCGCCCTGGTGCTCGAGGCTGTCGGCCTCGCCGAGCGCGACGTGCCGGACTACCTCGATGTCGACCACTCGAAGATGACCGCGACGTTCGTGCGGACCCCGGGCCTCGGCGATGTGCCCTACCCGGTGCGCATGGAACCGAACCTCGTCATCGAATATTACGCGCAGAACTAAGGGTTCTGACACGACCGCATTCGAGGCCCGCCCTGCAGGACGCACGGGCGGGCCTTTTTCTTGACCGCGGAGGGGTGGAATGAGCGAAAGCAATGCAGTGGAACGCGGGCTGGAACGCACCTTGTTCGCCTCGCGCTGGCTGATGGCGCCGATGTATCTCGGGCTCGGGGTCGCGCTCGCCATGCTGGTGATCGTCTTTCTGCGCGAGCTGGCCTATTACGCGCCGCAGGTCTTCACCATGGATGCCGACAGATCCATCCTGGCGGTGCTGACGCTGATCGACCTGACGCTTGCGGCCAACCTCCTGCTGATCGTGCTGTTCTCGGGCTACGAGAGCTTTGTCTCGAAGCTCGACATCGGCGAGACCAGCGACCGGCCCGAATGGATGGGCACGGTGGATTTCGGCGGGCTGAAACTCAAGCTCATCGCGTCGATCGTGGCCATCTCGGGGATCCACCTGCTGAAGCGCTTCATGGAGATCGGCAAGGGCGGTGAGGCCTTCGGTGAATTCGAACTTCGCTGGCTGGTCATCATCCACCTGGTTTTCGTCGTCTCCGGCGTGCTGATGGCGGCGATGGATTGGATGGCGGCAAAGACCAAAGCGCGCAAATCCTGACCCGGGCCGGGCAATCCGCCGCCGCGTTTTCCCCTGTCCCATCAAAAGGCTAGCCCTCCTCGCTCGGCGCTTGTATGAGAAGCGGGGAAGTTATCCCCAGGTGAACCCGATGACCGACGGACCGAAGCCGCAGCCCGGCATCTTGGAGATCTCGCTCTACGAGGGCGGGGCCTCGAGTGTGGACGGCGTCGAGAACGTCATCAAGCTCAGCTCGAACGAAAACCCCTGGGGCCCCTCCGACAAGGCGGTCGAGGCCGTGGCCAAGGCCGCGCGCAGCCTGCACCGCTACCCGGTCACCGATCACGCAGATCTGCGCCAGGCGATCGGCGAGACCCACGGGCTCGACCCGGCGCGGATCATCTGCGGGGTGGGATCGGACGAGGTGCTGACCTGGGTGGCGCAGGCCTATGCCGGCCCCGGCGACGAGATCATCGTCACCGAACACGGGTTCTCGATGTATCCGATCATCGCCCATGGCGTCGGCGCGGTGCCGGTGGAGGTAGCCGAGCGCGAGCGGGTGGTCGACGTCGACGCGATCCTCGACGCGGTGACCACGCGCACCCGGGTGGTCTTCATCGCCAACCCGGCCAATCCGACCGGCACGATGGTGGGCCAGGCCGAGCTCGCGCGCCTGGCCGCCGCGTTGCCCGACCGGGTCGTCCTGGTGCTCGACGGGGCCTATGCCGAATTCGTCGAAGGGTTCGACGGCGGTGCCGGGCTGGTCGACCGGTTTGCGAACCTGGTGATGACGCGGACATTCTCCAAGATCTACGGGCTTGGCGGGCTCCGGATCGGCTGGGGCTATGCGGCGCCCGAGATCATCGCCGTGCTGAACCGGCTGCGCGCGCCCTTCAACCTCGCCACCGCCCAGCTCATGGCGGCGGAAGCGGCGGTGCGGGACCGGGCGCATGTCGACCGGTGCCGGGCCGAGAACGACCGGCTGCGCGGCTGGCTGGCACATGCGCTGGCCGAACATGGCGTGCCTTCGGATACCTCGTCGACCAATTTCGTGCTGGCGCGGTTCGCGGATGCCGAGGAAGCCGACGCCTGCGACGCCTGGCTCAAACGCGAAGGCGTGATCGTGCGCAAGGTGGCCGGCTACAAGCTGCCGCATTGCCTGCGCATCACCGTCGGCGACGAAGCCGGTTGCCGCCGGGTTGCGCATCTGGTGGGGCAGTTCAAGGGGAGGCCCGACAATGGCTGACGCGTCGATGGCTGGAACATTGCTCTACGACCGTGTCGCGCTGATCGGGCTCGGCCTCGAGGGCGGCTCGATGAGCCACGCGATGCGCCGGGGCGGGCTTGCCGGACGGATCGTCGGCACCGCGCGCTCGGCCGAGACCCGACGGATTGCCGCCGAGATCGACCTTGTCGACGAGGTGATGGAGACGGCTGCCGAGGCGGTGCGGAACGCGGACCTGGTGGTTCTTGCCGTGCCGGTGGGGGTGATGGGCGCCGTCGCCGCCGAGATCGCGCCGCATCTGAAGCCCGGGGCCACGGTCACGGACGTCGGCTCGGTCAAACGCGCGGTGATCGAGGCGGTCGGCCCGCATATTCCCGACGGGGTGCATTTCGTCCCCGCCCACCCGATCGCCGGAACCGAGCATTCGGGCCCACGTTCGGGGTTTGCCGCGCTGTTCGACAACCGCTGGTGCCTGATCGTGCCGCCGCCGGGAACCGACCCGGACGCGGTCGCGCGGGTCGCGGCGCTGTGGCGGGGGATGGGCTCGTTCGTCGACGAGATGGAGCCCGATCACCACGACCTGGTGCTGGCGGTGACCAGCCATGCGCCGCACCTCATCGCCTATACGATGGTGGGGGTGGCCGACCATCTGCGACGGGTGACCGACAGCGAGGTCATCAAGTATTCCGCCGCCGGCTTTCGCGATTTCACCCGGATCGCGGCTTCGGATCCGACCATGTGGCGGGACGTGTTTCTGACCAACAAGGATGCCACGCTCGATATCCTGGGCCGGTTCACCGAAGAGCTGTTCACGCTGCAACGCGCGATCCGCATGGGCGACGGCGAGATGCTGCACGCGTATTTCACCAGGACCCGGGCGATCCGCCGCAGCATCATCGAGGCGGGGCAGGACACCGATGCGCCCGATTTCGGACGGGGGGCGAAAAAATGAGGCGGATCGGTGCGTTGATCCTTGCCGGCATGATCGCGGGCGCGGCTCTGGCCGAGGCGCCTCGCAGCTCGATCCGGCCCCCGCCGCGCCCCGCCGTCGACGACCGGGCGGTTGCCGCTGCGGTCACGAGTGCGCTGACCGTCATGGTCTCGCCGCGCCCGCTGCCGCGTCCGAAGGATGTCGCCGTGTCGGTGGCGCCGGCGACGCCGAGCATCGCATCGGCGCGGCCGGTCATGCCCGGGGTGACGCCGAAAACCGCCCCGGCCGACCCGATTGCGGCGTTTTTCCAGGGGCTTGCGGCGCCGAAAGCCGCGGCCGCCGCGGCCCCGAGCACCCTGGCGGTGTCGCGCTCCCCGCGGCCGGAAACCCGCCCGAACGGGCTCGCCAAGCTGGTCTCGGCGATCACGGCGCCGCGCGCGACCAGCCGGGCCGGATCGGTCTGCGGCGTGCCGGAAATCAAGGGCGAGGCGCTGAAACCCATCCGGGGCTCGGGCGCCTGCGGGGTCGACAAACCGGTCCGGGTGACCTCGGTGTCCGGTGTCGCGGTCGCCGGTGGGCCGACGATCGACTGTACCACCGCCAAGGCGCTGAACGACTGGGTTCGCGGCGGCGTGATGCCATCGGTCGGGCGCACCGGTGGCGGGCTCGCCCAGGTCAATGTGATCGCGCATTATTCCTGCCGGTCCCGCAACAACGTCAGGGGCGCGAAGCTTTCCGAACACGCGCTGGGCCACGCGGTCGACGTGTCGGGCGTGACCCTGAAGGACGGCACCACCCTCACCGTGCTCGACCATTGGCGCAGCGGCACATACGGCAAGATCGTCAAGTCGATGCACCGCTCGGCCTGTGGGACCTTCGGCACGGTCCTCGGTCCCAACGCCGACCGCTACCACCAGAACCACCTCCACCTCGACACCGCACGCTACCGGTCCGGAAGCTACTGCCGCTAGGCGCGACACATGCGGCGGCGCCGCGCGGTCAGGTTGCGCGGGTGATGGCAATGCCGCCGATATGGAAACATCATGTTTCCGTTGAATTTCAAACCACTGGTATCGGGCGCTCGACGGGGCCGCGGCGTGGCGACACCGGATCAGCTTCGCCCCAGGACCCGTCCGAACAAGGTGGTCAGAACGAAGACCGCGGCCGCGGCGGTCACGATCGACGGACCCGTCGGGGTGTCGAAATACCATGACGCCGCCAGACCGCCGAGGGCCGCGAGCACGCCGATCCCCGCGGCCCCCAGCGCCATGGCCTCGGGCGAGCGCGCGAGCCCGCGCGCGGCGGCGGCGGGGATGATCAGCATCGCCGCGATCAACAGCGCGCCGACGACCTTGAGCGAGACCGCCACCACGACCGCGAGCGCCAGGGTCAGCACCAGCCCCTCGCGGTCGGCATCGACGCCGGAGGCGGCGGCGAGCTCGCGCGACAGGGTGGCCGTGAGCAGCCGGGACCAGCGCCAGGCGAGCAGCGCCACCACAAGCGCCGCGCCGCCCCAGACAACCGCGAGGTCGGCGCCGTTGACCGCGAGGATGTCGCCGAACAGGAACGCCGAAAGGTCGACCCGAACGCCCGGCACGAAGGAAATCGCCACCAGGCCGAGGGCGAGGGCGGCATGGGACAACACGCCGAGCGCCGCGTCCATCGCATGGCCCCGGGTCGACAGCCAGCTCACCGCGGCCGCCATCGTCAGCGCCACCACCAGCGTGCCCAGGGTGACCGGCACCGAGAAGATCAACGCGAGGGCCACGCCCAGCACCGCGGCATGGGCCGTGGCATCGCCGAAATAGGCCATGCGGCGCCAGACCACGAAACTCCCGAGCGGTCCGGCCGCAACCGCGATCCCGACCCCTGCGAGGGCCGCACGAAGCAGGAAATCATCAAACATGATCGGGGTTTTCGCCCTTTTCGGGCTTGTGATGGTGGGAATCGTGCAAGTGGCTATCTCCATGGCTGTGCTCGTGTCGATGCGGCACGTCATGGTTGTGGTCATGATCGTGCCGGTACAGCGCCAGGGCGCCATGGGTGCCATGACCGAAGAGCGCGCGGTATTCGGGTGCCGCGCGCACGACCTGCGGGGTCCCGGCGCAGCAGATGTGATGGTTGAGGCAGACCACCCGGTCGGAAGCCGACATCACCACGTGCAGATCGTGGCTGACCATGAACACGCCGACCCCGGTCTCGCGCCGAACCTGTTCGATGAGCTCGTAGAACGCCGCCTCGCCGGGCTGGTCGAGCCCCTGGGTCGGCTCGTCGAGGATCAGCAGCTGCGGGTCGGCGAGCAGGGCGCGCGCCAGCAACACCCGCTGGAACTGGCCGCCCGAGAGCGCCGCCATCTGCCGGTCGCCGATCCCGCCGATACCGGTGAGATTGGCGACCTCGGTCATGCGGGTCGCCGACGGGCGGCGCGGCAGCGACAGGAACCGTGACACGGTGATCGGCAGGCTGGCATCGATATGGAGTTTCTGCGGCACGTAGCCGAGCTGGAGCCCGGGCGTGCGGGTTACCCGTCCCGCCTCGGGTCGGACGACACCGAGCAGCACCTTGACGAGGGTCGACTTGCCGGAGCCGTTCGGCCCCACCAGCGTGACGATCTCGCCCGCATCGACGCAGAGATCGACCCGGTCGAGCACCAGCGTGCCGCCGTAGCGCACCTGGATACCCTCGGCTGCGATCAGGCTCATGCGCGGGCCCGCCGGCAGGCCGGGCACTGGCCGTAGGCCTCAATGGTCGCGCCCGCGACAGAAAACCCGGCCGTCGTGGCCGCGTCGTCGAGCGCCGTGCGCACCGACCCCCCGGGGGCCTCGGCGACCGCGTGGCAGTCCTGGCAGATCAGGAACACCGGCGCGTGGGCCTGGCCGGGGTGGCTGCAGGCGGCGAAGGCATTGAGCCGGCGGATGCGATGCGCAAGCCCCTGGGCGGTGAGAAATTCGAGCGCCCGGTAGGCCACCGGCGGCTGATGGCCGAAGCCCTCCGCCGCCAGCCGGTCGAGCACCTCGTAGGCGCCCATCGCCCGGTGGTGTTCGAGCAGCAGCTCCAGCACCCGCCGGCGGACCGGGGTGAACCGCGCGCCGGCCTCGGCGCAGAGCCGCTCGGCCCGGTCAAGCGCATCCGCGGCACAGACGGCATGATCGTGCGGCGCGAAGGCGGTGGCGGGATCGTTGGGCGAGAGCGGGGTCTGTGTCATCGGTGCTTGAAGCCTGTCTTTCGTAATAGTATAACATTACACTCGTCAGCAGCAAGGTGTCGCATGCGTTTCTCCGCCGTTCTCCTCCCCGCCGCCCTGATCGCCACCCCGGTGCTCGCCGAACCGCCGCGGGTGGTCGCCGACATCGCCCCGGTCCATGCCCTTCTCGCGCAGGTCATGGAAGGGGTCGCGCAACCGGACTTGCTGCTCGCGCAGAACGCCAACCCGCACGCCGTGCAACTCAAGCCCAGCCAGGCGCGGATGCTGGCCGAGGCCGATCTGCTGGTCTGGGTGGGCCCGGGGCTCAGCCCCTGGCTGGAACGCATGGTCGAGACCCGAGGCGGCGACCAGATCGCGCTGATGCGACACCCGGCGACCCATCTGCGCGGGCCCGGTCAACCGGAGGAGGCGGAGGATCCCGCGCATGACGATCACGCCGACGAGGCCCCTGCCGATAGGGCCGATGGCGACGACGACCATGACCATTCCGGGCCGGATCCGCATGTCTGGCTTTCGACCGGAAATGCGCGGGCCTGGCTTGAAGTCTTTGCCGAAACCCTGTCGATGCGCGACCCCGACAATGCTGCCACCTACCGCAGCAATGCGGCGGCCGCTGCAGTCAGGCTCGATGCGCTCGACGCCCATATCGACGACCGGCTCGCGGCGCACCAGGGCGCCGAGATCGTCACCTTCCACGAGTCCTTCGGCTATTTCGCCGACCAGTTCGGCCTGACCGTCGCCGGATCGGTCCGTCCGGGCGACGCGGCCGCACCTTCCGCCGCCGCAATGGCCGAGCTTCAGGCCCTGGTCGCCGACCACAGTATCGAGTGTGCCTTCGCCGAGCCCGCCTTCGACCCGGGGTTGCTCGACGCCATCGCCGGCGAGACCGGTCTGAGGATCGGCACGCTCGACCCGACCGGCGCGCTCCAGCCCCCCGGCCCCGATCACTACGTGGCGACCCTCACGGCGATCGCCGAAGGCATTGCCGAATGCCTGGAGCGCGACTGAGCAGCCTGCGCAGGCCGGCGCGCCCCGACACACACCCCGGCCCGCGCGCTACGGCAGAACCGACAGCCAGAGCCAGATGGTGAGGATCGATACCACGGTGCCGGCCAGCACCGCCGTGGCGCTCACCCGCTTGGCGACACCGTACATGCTGGCGAAGACATAGGCATTGATCCCCGGCGCCATCGCCGCCATCAGGACGGCGGATCGGGTCGGACCGACGCCGATGCCGAACAGGGCCCCGAGACCGAAGACGATGGCCGGGTGCAGCACCAGCGACACCGCGACGATATAGGCGACGAGGCGCAGATCGCCCTCGGGCTTGTAGGCCGCGAGCACGCCGCCGAGCGCGAAGAGCGCGGCCGGGATCGCCGAGGCGGCCACCATGTCGACAGCACTGGCGACCGGGCCGGGGATCGGCAGGCCCGAAAGGTTGGTGAGCGCACCGAGCGAAATGCCGAGGATCATCGGGTTGCGGCTCATCGAGCGCAGCACCGACAGCATGGTCGTTGCGGCGCTGCGCCCCTCGGCGCGGGCGATTTCCATCGCGGTGGTGGTGATGATGTAGACGAAGGGGGCGTGGAAGGCGATGATCGCGAAATTATAGGCAAGGGCGTCGGGGCCGAAGGCGCGCTCGGTGATCGGCAGGCCGAGGATGCCGCCGTTGGAAAAGGCGGTGGCGAAGGAAATCGCGATCGAATCCGGCCATTCCCGTTTGAACAGGTAGCGCGCGCCGAAAAGGCCGGCGAGAAAGCCGACGGTGACGCCGATATAGAAGGCCGCGAGCATCGGCGGGTCGAAGGTCTCGCCGAGGTGCAATCTCGAGACGCCGCGAAACAGCAGCACCGGAAAGGCAAAGCCCTGGGCGTAGGACATCAGCCCTTCGAAAAGGTTGTCCTTGGCGCCGAGCAGCCGGCTCGATCCATAGCCGAAGCCGATCACCAGGAAGACCGGCAGGATGACGACGATCAGCGTCTGCATGGTCGGGGGCCTGTTCTGGGGTTGGTGGCGGGTGTGCGTCGGTCGGGTGCGCTCGCCGGGGATCTTCCACCCGTCGCGAGTGGCACTCGGACCAATGGCGCACCGATGACGACCCACCGGAAGGTATGTTGAAACCGAAGGCGGAGGCGACGGCGGTGCGAGGGTGCGCCCGACGGGGCTGGGGGGCGCGCGAGGACCGGGTGGAGGCCGACGATCAGGCTCTGCATGTGCGGGCATCCGTTTCGTGACCGGTGGCGGGTGTGCACCGGTCGGGCGCGCTCGCCGGAGATCTCCCACCCTTCGCCAGTGGCGCTCGGACCAATGGCGCGCGAATGACGACCCACCGGAAGGTCACTGAAACCCAACGACGGGGGCGGTGCCGTGCCGAGGATGCGTTCGGCGGGGCGGGGTGCGGCGGACCGGATCGGCCGGGGCCGGGCCGGGGGGCGCGCGGAGGCCGGGGAGGTGGCGGGCATCGCGGCGGGCCCTAGACGTCGAAGCTGATCGTCATCCCGTCATGGGCGGGGGTGACATGCGCGGGGGTCTCCGCGGCGACATCGGCGTAATCCATGTCGATGTGCATGTTGGTGAGCACCCCCCGCTTCGCGCGCGACTTCTCGAGCCAGGCGAGCGCGGTTTCGAGGTTGGCATGGGTCGGGTGCGGGGTGCGCCGCAGCGCGTCGATGATGAACACCTCGAGCCCGTCGAGCAGCGGCCAGGCTTCGGATTTGATGTCGGAGACGTCCGGCAGATAGGCGAGATCGCCGATCCGGAAGCCGAGCGAGTCGATCGAGCCGTGTTCCACTTCGAAAGGATGCAGGGTGATCACGCCGCCCGCGCCCTCGACCGAGACATCTCCCGAGATCGTGTGCAGATCGAGGATCGGCGGGTAGAAGGACCCGGCGGGCTGGACGAAGGCGTAGCCGAAGCGGCCGAGAAGGGCATCCTGGGTGGCGCCATCGGCCCAGACCGGCAGCCGGCGGCGGATGTTGAAGACCACCTGGCGCAGGTCATCGAGCCCGTGGACGTGGTCGGCATGGGCGTGGGTGAAGACCACCGCGTCGAGCTCCGAGACTCCGGCATCGAGCAGCTGGACCCGCAGATCGGGCGAGGCGTCGATCAGCACGCGGGTCTGGCCTGCCTCGGTTTCGCGGGTAACGAGCAGCGAGCAGCGGCGCCGGGCGTTCTTTGGGTTGGCGGGGTCGCATTCCCCCCAATGGCCGCCGATCCGCGGCACGCCGCCCGACGAGCCGCAGCCGAGAATGGTGAAGGAAAGCCGCGCCATCACGCAGGCCCCTGCCAGGCCGCGGCTTTTGCAAACAAGCGGTCGAAATTCGCCTGGGTCCGGGCGGCGAAGGCTTCGTAGGCGAGCCCGAACACCTCGGCGCCGATGCGGGCGGTGTCGGCGGTAAAGGCCGGTTCGTTGCGCCTGCCGCGATGCGGCGGCGGCGCGAGGTAGGGGCTGTCGGTTTCGACCAGGATCCGGTCGACCGGGGCGGCGGCGAAGATCTCGCGCAGCGCGCCGGCCTTGGGGAAGGCGGCGATGCCCGACATCGACAGATAGAAGCCGAGGTCGAGCGCCGCGCGGGCGAGATCCGGGCCGGAGGAAAAGCAGTGCATGACGCAAGCGTAGGCGCCGGCTGCGTGTTCCTCGGCGAGGATGCGGGCCATGTCGTCGTCGGCGTCGCGCGCATGGATGATGAGCGGCAACCCGGTCCGGCGCGCCGCCTCGATGTGAACCCGCAGGCTTTCCTGCTGCACATCCTTCGACTCGGCGGTGTAGTGGTAGTCGAGCCCGGTCTCGCCGATGCCGACGAACTTCGGATGGTCGGCCAGCGCCACCAACTCGTCGATCTTCGCCATGGGCTCTTTCGCGGCGCTCATCGGATGGGTGGCGGCGGCCCAGAAGATCGCGGTGTGGGCCTCGGCGATGGCGCGCACCTGCGGCACGTTGGCGAGCCGGGTGGCGATGGTGACCATGCGCGTCACGCCCGCCCCAGCCGCCCGCGCCACCACGTCGTCCAACTCGCCGTCGAAGTCGGGAAAGTCGAGGTGGCAATGGCTGTCGGTGATCTGCGGTGCGTTCATGCGGCCCCGTTCATGCGGCTCTTTCGCTCGCGGTCTCGTTGATCCTGAAGACCATATCGAGGATGAGCGCGGCAGGGTCAAGGTTGACCGCCCGACCATGTTCGGCGCGGGCCGAAAGCTCCTGTTGCAGCCGGGCCCAGCGGCGCGAGGCATGCAGATCGGGCGCGAGGCGGGCGAGCAGGGCGGCCTCGTTCGGCGCGGCTTCGACGCCCGGCGGATGGCCGGCGCCGGTGCGCGCAAGCCGGGCGAGGAAGAGCTCGAGCAGCCTGAGGATCAACTCGAACCGCGCGGCGTTCGCCGCCCCGGGCGCCGAGTTGGCCAGGGCGATGGCGCGGGGTCGGTCATAGCGCGGCGCGGTCTCGAAGACGCGGACGATATCGCGGTAGACCGCAAGCCCCTCGAGATGCACGAGCCGCAGCGCTTCGCCGACCGACCCGCCGGCGAGGTCGGCGAGCGCGGCGGCGCTGTCTTCGGCCAGCACCTCGCCGGTGGCCGCGAGGGCCGCGGCGAGGTCGTCGGCCCCGAGCGGGGCGAGACGCAGCGCGCGGCAGCGCGACCGGATGGTCGGCAGCAGCCGGTTCGGCTGGTGGCTGACCAGCAGCAGCACGGCGCCCGCCGGCGGCTCTTCGAGCAGCTTGAGCACGGCGTTGGCGGCGGCGGTGTTCATCTCGTCGGCGGCATCGACAATCACCACCCGGCGCCCGTTGTCGGTGGCCGAGAGGGAGAAAAAGCCCTTGAGCTTGCGCACCTCGTCGACGCGGATATCGGCCGACAGCCGGTCGCCCTTGTCGTTGGGACCGCGCCGCAGGAGGAAAAGCCCGGGCTCGGACAGCGCCCGCATCCGCCGCGCGACCGGGTGTTCGGGATCGACATCGAGGCTTGCGGGCGGCGGCGGGGCTTTGCCCGGCACCCCGGTCCCGGCGCCCGGTGGCGGGGTCGCGAGCAGGAACCGCGCGAGGCGCCAGGCAAGCGTGGCCTTGCCGGTCCCGCGCGGGCCGGTGATGAGCCAGGCGTGGTGGAGGCGCGCGGAATTGAAAGCCTCGAGAAAGCGCGCCTCGGCCGGGCCGTGGCCATGGAGCTGCGCGGTCTCGCGCGGGTGCGGCGCGCCGTCGATACGGTCGGGTTCGGGAAGGTCGGCGGGGTCAGCCATGACGGCGGATCCGGGCGCGACGACGCGGTTTCGAAACCGCGTGGCAAGCCGCTTCGAAGCGGCTTGTCACCGCCCCGTGCCGGCGTCGCTCGAGACCGCAAAGGTTGGCGCCGCTCACCCGATCCTCCCCATCGCCACCTGGGCCACCTCGTCGGCCACCGTCTCGACCGGCCGGTCGCCATCGATCACCACGCAGCGCTCCGGGTAGGCCGCGGCAAGCTCCAGAAAGCCGGCCCGCATCCGCACCTGGAGATCGGTGCCGAAATCCTCGAACCTCTCCTCGGTGCCATTGCGCCCTTTTGCGCGGGAATGCCCCTTCAACGGGTCCATGTCGATGATGAAGGTGAGGTCGGGTTCGCGCCCGATCATCAGCGCATGGAGCTTGTCGACCACCTCCCGCAGCCCGGCGCGCAGCCCCTGGTACATGCGGGTGCTGTCGGCGAACCGGTCGCAGACCACCACCCGGCCCGCGGCCAGGGCCGGGTCGATCACCCGTTCCAGGTGGTCGCGTCGCGCCGCGGTGAACAGCAGGATCTCGGTTTCGGCCGACCACCGTGCCGGATCGCCCTCGAGCACCAGCCGGCGGATCTCTTCGGCCCCGGGCGAGCCGCCGGGTTCGCGGGTCAGGAGCGCGTCGACCCCCTCGGCCCGCAACCGCTCGGCCAGCAGCCGCGCCTGGGTCGACTTGCCCGAGCCGTCGATCCCTTCGAAGGTGATGAACAACCCGGCCATCGATCAGTTCGTCAAGGCCGAGCCGGGGACGACCGGATCCGGGGCCGGGAGCGGCAGCGCCGCCGGCACCGGCTCCGATCCCGATCCCAGCACCCGGTCCATCACCTTTTCGGTGGCCAGGCGGAACCGGGCGCCGAAGCCGGCGCTGCCGACGGAGCTTTCGGCGTAGAGCGGCACCGTGATGTCGTCCATCCCGTCGCGCCGAACGACCATCGAGGCCAGCTGCTGGCCGCGCGCGAGCGGCGCTTCCACCGGCGAGGTCCAGTTGATTTCGCCGCTCAGCCGCTCGCCCGCGCCAACCGGCAACAGAAGTGTCAGATCCTGTGCGGCCACGAGCCCGACCGCAGGTGCTTCGCCGAGGAACACCGGCAGTTCCGCCACCCGCATCCCGGCGCGCACCGGCGTTCTCATCGCGAACTGCCGAAACGCCCAGTTGACCAGCGCCTCGGCCTCGCTGGCACGGTCTTGCTCGGTCGCGAGCCCCGAGATCACGAAGACGATCCGCCGGCCGCTCTGGGTCGCCGATCCCACCAGCCCGTAGCCCGCTTCCTGGGTGTGGCCGGTCTTCAACCCGTCGGCGCCGATCCCGAGGCTCAAGAGCGGGTTGCGGTTGAAGCGGTTGTCGGGCGCGCGCCCGTCGAACGGATATTCGGTCTGGGCGAAGAAGTGGTAGTGTTCGGGGAATTCGGTGATGAGCCGGGTCGCCAGGATCGCGAGATCCCGCATCGACATCCGCTGGCGCGGGTCGGGCCAGCCCGACGCATTGCCGAAGCTTGCCGACTTCATGCCGAGCTCTGCGGCGCGCTCGCTCATCATCGTCGCAAACGCAGCCTCGGTCGAGGCCAGCCCTTCCGCCACCACCACGCAGGCGTCGTTGCCGGAATTGACGACGATGCCCTGGATCAGCTCCTCGACCGTGGGCCGGTCGGAGGTGTTGAGGAACATCGTCGACCCGCCCATCGCTTGCGCGGCTTCGGAAACGGCGAACCTTGTGTCGAGCGTCACCCGCCCGTCGTCGAGCGCCTCGAACAGCATGTTGAGGGTCATCAGCTTCGACATCGAGGCCGGTGGCAGGGGTGTGTCTGCGTTCTTCTCGAGCAGAACCGTGTTGGTCGTCAGATCGTAGACCAGCGCCGCCCGGGCCTTGGTCTCGAAGGCCTGGGCGGGCAGGGCGGTGAACCCCGTCATGAGCAGGAGTGCGGCAAAGCGGACGAACAGGAGGGCGGCGGTCATGGGCGGGATCGACCCCTTTCCTTGTCGGTCGCGGCGGCGTCGGTCAGTTGGTGACGGCATAGGCGTCGTTGAACCCCAGCCCCTTGATCTGTTTGAGCAAGGCGGCACGGTCGGCGGACCCGTTCGCCGGGCCGACGACGACGCGCCAGAAGTTCTTGCCGTTCATCTTGCCTTCCTTGACCGTCGGCACCATGCCGGCGCGGCGCAGCGCTTCCGCGGTCTTGGTGGCGTTGCCCTCGACCGAAAAGATGCCGATCTGGATGAAGGGCTTGTCGAGGCCGGCACCCGCGGCAGGCGCGGCGGCGGGGGCGGCGGCGGGCGCCGGGGTGAGCGCGGCGGCCGACACCGAGGGGCCGCTTTCGGCCGCATCGAGCGCCTGAGACGCGGCCGCTATCGGGTCGAGCGCGGCGGTCGCGACGCCCGGTTCGGCGGCGGTTTCGCCCTCCGGCCCACCCGGCAACGGGGCGGCTTCCGCGGCCGGCGCCTCTTCGCGGCGCAGCGCGGTCACGTTCAGCTGGGCCGGTTGGCCGGCCAGCAACTGCAGCGCCTCGGCCGCATCGGAGGAGACCTGGAATTTCGGCCCCGGTGTCGCCCGTTCCGGCCGGTAGACCACGCCGATGACGAATTGCCCGTTGCTTTCGTTGCGGATGATGACGCGCTCGGGGTCCTTGACCTGCGGATGCGCCACCCAGACGCCGCCAAGCGACGGCCGCCCGTCCCAGAGCCCGCTGTCGGAGACCTGGAACACCTCCGGCGCCTCGACGTCGCGTTCGACGCTGCGCGACGAGGTATTGGCCGCAGTGGTCTTGCCCTCGCCGCCGGCCAGAAATCCCGGAAGATCCGCCCCGTCGCAGCCGGACAGCGCCACTGCGCCGCCCAGAACCAGCACGAACCGCAGAGAGTATGAGGATCCGCTCGCCATCGTTTGCCCCTTCTTTGCACCGCTTTCTGGTGGGTGCACTGCCCGTCTGCCCGCGCTTTCGGAGCGCTTGCGCGGGACAATAACGGCTCGCCCTTCCCATGAAAAGCCCGCGCCCGCAGCTTGGGCGGTTTCGCGCGCCCGCACGCAGGCCGGGCCACCCCGGATGCCGGCCAAGAAGGGTGCTTTCAGAATCGAGACGGCCGCGCTATCGGAGGGGCACGGCCCGGAGGAGTGGCAGAGTGGTCGAATGCGGCGGTCTTGAAAACCGTTGAGCGCGAGAGCGTTCCGGGGGTTCGAATCCCTCCTCCTCCGCCACCCCGGACCGGACGACCCTGCGGTCGAACTTTCTCTGCCAGCGCGCGGTTGGTTAACGATTTCGGTGGCAAAGCCATGTAGGTTGCCTCCAAAGCCGTAGGGGGATCCATGAGCTCATTCGCCAGCTTAGAGCAGTTCATCCGCCACGGGGGGCAGGCCAGTATCGTCCTGAGCTTCCGCGCGGCTGACCCTATGCTTGAGTTGAAGCGCGTGCGGCTGGACGGGGCGATTGTTGACGCCTTCGGATTTCGACTTCACGAACTTGCAGCCGAGAACTGGTCCGAAATCTCGGCGTCCCTTGCGCGTGCGGGCATCGAGATCGACCCGGCCGCGCGGGAGGTCTCTGCGGAGATCGAGCGGTTTGCGCAGGAATTCTCGGAGCAGGCGTCGGCGCTGGCGGACGCCGACGACGAAGCGGTCGCTGAAGCGGATATCACCTCCCTCGGGGACTGGCTTGCGCATCGGTTTCTGACTGAAGTCAACGAACGGCGTCAACGCACGCTGGGGGTCACGCACTTCGTCTGGCGGACGCAGGACGATGCGAAGGTGCGGCCCGCCCATGCGGAACGCGACGACCGGGTGTTTTCGTGGGGTGGCGCGTTTTCGGATGGGCCGCCCGGCCATGGCTACAACTGCCGATGCCGGGCAGAGCCCGCCATCCTGGATGGCACGATCCTGCTAGCCGAGGCGCCTTTTCCGTCCGACCTGCGCGACCGGATCTCGCAAGCACAGGCAGACGGGCTGGCCGACGCGGCGACCGATGCGGTCGTCAGTGGCATCGAGACGACCTGGTCGCTCCTTCGGTTCTCCTATCTTGGATACCGGCGTCTGTTCGGCGTGAGCACACCCGAGGAAGAGGCCGAACGCCTCACAATGCGTGAGAGCCTGGCCAGCGCCATTCGAGCGCTCGCCGATCTCGACGCCGAGACCGTCCGCCACCTGAGCGAAGCCTTCGTCGACTATTTTGACGCCCGACACGCGGACCTGCGTCTGCTCGACCTCGAATACCGCCTCGGGCTCGCCTCGGAAGAGGCATTGCTGAAGGCATATCACGATGTCGCCTATCTCGATGCAGCAACAACTCTCGGGGGCGTGGCCCTGACGACGACGCTCGCACGGCTCGGGGTTGGGGTGGCACGGCGCTCACCGCGGGCTGCAATGGTCGGCTTGCGCTCGGCTGCCCTGCGCTTCGACGGCATGATCGCCATGCGGAGCGCCACGGTCGACCGCTACGTCGCGCGCCGGTTTGCCGAACTGGCGGTGCAAGGTCACGGCCCGCAGCGCCACGAAGGCGCGGTGACTCGACAGATGCTGATTGACCGGGTGTTGCTCGGCATAGATCCGATGACCGGGATGAGGATGGACGGCGTGCGAACCGGCAGACTTCACATCGTGCCAAGGACAGCTTCGCGGATCACGTCGGAAGCTGATTACGTCGCTGCGGAATCGTACATTCGCCGGACCGTAGAATTCCGCGATGCGAGAGACTTTGCCCGGAAATTGGTTGGTGTCGAGCGGCCGCGGTTCGAAGTGATCTTGCCGATCGAAGAGGTCATGGGTCCAGACTTCGCGGCCTCGGTTGAAGGCGTCCGGCGCCTCGGGAGCGTTCGGAACCCGCAGGGCATTCAACCCGTCGATTTCGCGAACGGGAGTGTCCACGCCACTTTTGAGTTGGTCCCGGGTGGTGAACCGCATCTCGTAACGCTGTTTCCTGTAGGAGTAGACTGATGCCCGAGCTTGATTTTCGCACGCGGTCCTTCCTGAGAGAAATCGGTCTCTATTGCCACGCCAACTGCTATGATCCGGATGGGTTGCGACAAAGGCTCGACCCGCCATCCGAGTGGTCCGAGCGCCTGCACCGGGATATCGACCATGTGCTGAAACACCGGTCACTGACTGCCAATGACTACACGCGCCGAACGGATATCGAATTCGAAAACGATGAAACGCTGTATGCGTACTTCGAGGCGCTGCGTGATTTTCTTTTTTCGGACGGGCCCTATCCCGAATTCGAGGGCTGACCAAAACTGGCGAACGTTCGACCCCAGACCCATCCCCTCCGCCGGCCAAGCTTTCGAAATGTGTCTCTGGCAGTGGGTGCGCGGGGATTTTCCCCATACTATCGAAGGTTGTTCGCCAAGGGCTGTTCACCAGCCGCAGCGTTACGCGCCGCAGAAGTGTCCTCTCCGGGCCAAAGTCCTCTGAACCCGCTGACTGCGCCGATTTGGTGAGCCGCCAGACAAGGCTTTGAAAACAATGGGCAACCCCATTTTCCGGGCTGATGCCTTCGATCACGGTCGCGTTCAGCCGAAAGGAACTCGGATCGAACTGTTCGGACGATGCTTGGAAAAACTGATTGCCCTGCGGTTGGCGATGCTGGGGGGCCTTTTGTCTGTCGCTGAAGAAAAAACTGTACTTGGCCCTCACGTGCTGGGGCGTCTGCTACGTTGGACGAGTCTGCGGTGGGGCTGGACAGTGAGAAACGGGACGTTTGGAAAGTGAGCCAGTTTCTCCTTTTCCACGGATATCTTATGTGCCCTAGGTGTGAGCTTTCCACAGGTTGTTCCGATCCAAGCCTATTCGGCTGATTGGCGGTTTTGACTTTGGCGCTGAGTGGGGCCGGTGCCGATTGTAGAGGTGGGTCCAGACCGGCAGGTCGGCGGCGCGCTGGTCTGAGGTCTGGCAGGCGCGGGCGTAGGCCCATTCCCTGAGGGCGGTCTGGATGAAGCGCTCGGCCTTTCCGTTGGTCTTCGGGGTGTAGGGCTTTGTGCGGATGTGCCGGATGCCGAGTTCGGCGCAGGCGGCACGGAAGGCGCGGGATGTGTAGCAGCTGCCGTTGTCGGTCATCACCCGCGCGACCGTCACGCCCATCGAGGCATACCAGGCCACGGCAGCGCGCAAATGGGCCACGGCGCTCGCGGCCGTCTCGTCGGGGTGGATCCGGGTGAAGGAGAGCCGCGAGGCATCGTCGATGCAGACATGGACATATTCCCAGCCGGCCCCGCGCGACTTTCCCTTTTGCGGATCGCCGGTCATCCTGTGACCGATCTGCTCGAACCGGCCCAGCCGCTTGATATCGAGGTGGATCAGCTCTCCCGGGTGGTCCCGCTCATAGCGGCGCACGGGTTCGGCCGGCTCGAGATCGCGCCGCCGGCTGAGGCCCGCCCGGCGCAGCACCCGGCTCACGGTCGCCGCTGACACGCCCGTCTTCGCGGCGATATGCGCGCCGGTAAGGCGTTGACGGCGCAAGCCGATGATACGGTCCCGCACCGCCTCTGCCGTAGGATTGCGCAGAACACCCGGCCGCGAAGACCGATCCGCAAGCCCGGCCTCTCCTTCCCGGTCAAACCGACGCCACCACTTCGCCGCGGTTCTCGCGGAACAACCGCACATTTGACCGGCCCGGGAGACGCAGGCTCCATCCCTGATCAGCCGTACCAACCGCTCTCGACCCTAGGCGGTCAGTCTGGCATTCTTGTGCACGTTCATTCGATCCCTCCGAACAAGGTTGAGGCTTGGTAACTCCAACCAACTCGATAGCGGTCGAATGAACAACCTGTGGAAAGCTCACAACTAGGTGGTTAGTCCCGGCATCTGGTGGATCGGATCAACGATGAAGGTGTCTGGCTCTGAAGTCCAGATCCTGCAGATGTATTCGTATGGCGTGAGGCTACGCAGGGTCTTGAGGCGGCGGGCGAAGTTGTAGGCGTCGAGAAAGTCCTGGAGGTGGGGATGCGTTCGACATGATCTGCGCAGCGAACGGCATTGACCACGGGCTCACCAAACCGATCCACACCTGGACCAATGGCCAGGTCGAACGGATGAACCGCACAACCAAAGAGGCCACTGTCAAGCGCTTCCACTACGACAGCCACGACCAACGGCATCGGTCGGGAGTATGGCTTGTTCGTAAGCGCTTCGCCGTCCCCCTCCTGCCGTTTCTGAGCCTGGCGTGCGAGTCCTGTTCGCGAGTGCATTGAACATGGGACGTCAACATGGACGGCTATTTGGACGGCTCGATGGAAGGCTACGCGGGCCGGATCGAGGTGATCGAGGGGCAGACGGGGCGTCGGTATCGCAGCGAGGCGGAACCGGCGCGGATCGCGGCCGAGAGCCTGGTTCCCGGGGCGAAGGTTGCCGACGTGGCGCGGCGCCACGGGGCGACGCGCTGGCAGGTCTAAGACTGGCGCAGGAATCTGGCCGCGGGGCAGCTCGCGGTGACGGCGGAAGCGATGACGGAACCGGCCTTTGCGGCGCCGGTCGTCGAAACGCCGCATGTAGAAGAAAAGCCTGTGCGCAGACCGCCGAAGGCGAGGGCGCCGGGGCGAATCGAACTGGTGATCGACGGGATTACCGTGCGGGTCGGTGCGGATGTCGACGAGGCGCAGCTCGTGCGGGTCATACGCGCGGAGCGGGCGGCGGCGGGATGATCGCGCCGCACGGGCAGTTGCGGGTCTAGGTGGCGACCCGGCCGGTGGACTTCCGCAAGGGCATGGACGGGCTGGCCCTCGCGGTGCAGGAGGTGATCGGGCTCGATCGGTTCAGCGGGGCGGCCGCTCGCCGTCGCCCATCGCGCTCGGACCGATGGCGCCTCGATGGGCAACTCCTCGGACCAATGGCGGACAATGGCTCGCTGTTCCGGGCGAAGTGGGCGGATCGGATCACGGTGCTGATCTGGGATGAGGGCTGGTCCGGCACAAGCCGGATCGGGCCGTCCGGTGGACGGCTCGAAAGGCCGAACGTGCAACGCACACCGGGATGGTGCTGGTCTGCAAGCGGTTGGAGGGGGCGAAGTTCGTCAGGCCGCAGGTTCAGGACGGGGTGATGAAGATGTCGCCCGCCCAGTTCTCGGCGCTGTTCGAGGGACTCGATTGGCGGCTGGTGCGACCGGAGCGGGTGCGGCGGCCGGCAGTGGCGGGTTAGCCGCGGCAGAGCGACCCGGGGCCACTGTCGGGCATGGCACTCGACGCAACCATGTGCTTGATCTTGCGCATGAATGACACCGTCCTTGCCGAGGAGAACGCCCGCCTGAAGGTCCGCCTGGCCGAGACCGAGGCGGCGCTGGCGGATGCGGTCGAGACGCAGCGGCGGCTGGAGAGCATCATCGGCGAGCTCCGGCGAGACAAGTTCGGCGCCCGGTCCGAGAAGCTCGATCCGGAACAGCTCAACCTGCCGCTCGGGGATGTCGAGATCGCCCAGGGCGTGCTGGAGGCGGCGCAGGAGAAAGCCCGCCGAGCGCTGAAGGGGCGTCCGACTGACGACACGCGCACGGTCAATCGCAACCGCGGCCGCCTTCCCGCGCACCTGCCGCGGATCGAGCGGGTGATCGAGCCGGAGAGCACGCTCTGCCCCTGCGGCTGCGGCGAGCTGACGAAGATCGGCGAAGACGTCTCCGAGCGGCTCGACCCTCCTCGGGCAGACAGTCCCCCGGGCCGTCGGCAGATCCCCGTCGATCCCGGCGCAGCTCCGGGTGCTGGTGACCCGCCGCCCGCGCTATGCCTGCCGACGCTGCTCGGGTGCGGTGGTCCAGGCCCATGCGCCCGAACATGTGGTGCCGGGTGGCTTGCCGACCGAGGCGCTGATCGCCCAGGTGATCGCGGCGAAGTTCGGTGACCACATTCCGTTCTACAGGCAGGCCGGGATCTACGCCCGGCAGGGCATCGACCTCGACCGGGCGGCACTCGGCACCTGGGTCGGTCGCACCTGCTTCCACCTCAGGCCGGTCGTCGCACAGATGCGCGCGCACCTGAAGCGCGCCGAGCGGCTGTTTATGCCCTCTCGGCAGCATGCTGCGCATGCACCTGCCGGGTGACAGACGAGACCCGGGCCCCGGTGCTCGATCCCACTGCCTGGCAGGCGAATGCAGGCATTCGCCGAGAAGGGGGGCGACGACGGACGAAGACCGGCTACTTCTGGGCCGTCGTCGCCGACGACCGCGGCCATGGCGGGGCCGGCCCCCCGGTGGTGCTGTTCCACTATGCTCCGGGCCGCGGTGCCGTTCATGCGCTCCGCTTCCTCGACGGCTACTGCGGGCGCTTCCTGCAATGCGACGGCTACGATGCTTACGACAAGCTCACCGCCGTCGACCGGCCGGAAGGCCCGTGGCAGCTCGTGCACTGCTGGACCCATGTGCGCCGACGGTTCGTCAAACGGCTGGAGACCGACGGCTCGCCGATCGCCGAGGGCGCCCTGCGCCAGATCGCCGGGCTCTACGCCATCGAAGCCTCCGTCCGCGGTCGCGCCCCGGAGACCCGCCTGGCCGCCCGCAAGGAGCTCTCCGCCCCGATCGTCGCCGCCTTCCGTCCCTGGCTCGAAGCACAGCTCTCGCGCATCCCGAAGGCGTCGAAGCTCGCCGAGGACATCCGCTACACGCTCGGCCTCTGGCCGGGGCTCACCCGGTTCCTCCACGACGGACGCCTCGAACTCGACACCAACCCGGTCGAGAACCAGATCAGACCGATCGCGCTCACCCGCAAGAACGCCCTGTCCGCCGGCCACGAGGTCGGCGCCGAAAACTGGGCCATGCTCGCCTCGCTGATCGCCACCTGCAAGATGAGCGACGTCAACCCGGTCGACTACATCGCCGAAACCCTCCGGGCCATCCTCGACGGCCACCCGGTGAGCCGGATCGAAGACCTCATGCCCTGGCAGTTCCGGAAGCCGTCAAGCCTCGCTGCCTAGGGGATCGGCGAAGCGCTCACGGCCTACATGGCCTTCCCCCGCCAATACCGCTCCAAGCTGCACGCCACCAACCCGATTGAACCTCTGAACAAGGAGGTGAAGCGCCGGGCCGACGTCGTCGGGATCTCCCCCGACGAGGCCTCCATCACCCGCCTGATCGGCGTCGCGCTGTTCGAGCGGATCGACGAATGGCCGGCCGCCAGCCGCTACAGGATGGTCGAGGCCTTCGCCAACATCGACCACGAGGAGACCGACCCCATTCTCAGCATCGCAACCCAAGCCGCCTGATCATGACCTCAGGCCAGCAGGGAGATTTCATCAGCTTGACGGAGCTGACCCGGTCGAGCACAGGGCTGTTCCGCAAACCGAGACCGTGGGCTGTCTCCGGCGCGCACGCGCAACGTGTTCGCAATCGGGATATGCACAGCGTGTGTGCCTTCGAATGGAGGCATGGCCGGCCGCGCCGCCGGCATTGTCCATTCGCCACAAACTTCGGACCTGTCTCGGGCGAGGGGATCTGGGCGGCGGTCGTGCTCTGTACGGCAGACACGCCATTCGCATGTCCAGCAAGGATCTATGCGATTTGCTGACCTTCTGACCCACGATAATAGTGTAGTCTGGTGTGAACGGGGAGGAGGCATCATGGCGGGCATCGGCAGGCGGATGGTCTTTGCGATGACGGGCTCGGCGGTGGCGTGCCGGGCTTTCCCGGCACTGGCGCAAGAGACGTTTCGCCTCGGTTTGACGCCGGTCTTCCTCGATAACAACGCGCTCGTTGTCGAGAGCATTCAGAATGCACTGGAAGCCTCGCTCGGGGTCGCCGTCGAGCTTGAACAGCGGCGAACGTACAAGGAGGTGACCGGGCTGCTGTTGGAGGGTGCGGTGGATGCGGCCTGGCTCTGCGGCTATCCGTACCTTCAGCACAGCGATACCTTGTCGCTCGTGGCGGTGCCGGTCTGGCGCGGGCGCCCGCTTTACCAATCCTACCTGATTGCCGGGGTCGACAGCGCGGCCACGACGCTTGAAGACCTGCGTGGCGGCACGCATGCGTTTTCAGACCCGGACTCGAACTCCGGCTATCTGGTAACCACGTCCGACCTGGCGCGGATGGGCGCAACCCCGGACGGGTTTTTCCGCCGGACGATCTACACCTATGGACACCGAAACGTCGTTCGCGCCGTTGCCGACGGCCTGGTTGGCTCGGGAAGCGTTGACGGGTATGTCTGGGATGTGCTGGCGTCCGAGGAGCCGGGACTGACGGAGCGAACCCGGGTTGTCTCAAGATCGGAATGGCTCGGATTTCCGCCGGTTTGTTCGCGACGGGATCAGCGCGAAACCCCGCTGCTTCAGTCCTTCAGGAAAGCGCTGTTGCAGTTTTCCGAGACCGAACGCGGATCCGACGTGCTCCGGCTTCTGCAACTTGACGGTTTTGCCGAGGCCGAGCCATCGCTCTATGATGGCATTCTGACCCGGATGCGCGAGATCGAGGGGCGGCGCTGATGCCTCTCATGGGCCGGATACCGCTGTCGCTGCGCCTGCCGATCTTTGCCGCCAGCCTGATGATCCTGCTGGGCATTGTCGCGTCGCAGCTGGTGCTGACGACCCTGTCGCGGGTTCAGGACGCGCGGGTCCGTGAGATTGCCGACCTGCACGTCGAAAGCCTGTCCGTCGCCTTGGGGCCACTGGTCTTGCGGGACGATATCTGGGGCGTTTACGATATCTTGCAGCGGGCTTCGGGCGAGGATGTGAACCAGCGCATGGTGTTCACCGCCGTCACCGGGGCCGACGCGCGCGTCATCGCGGCCACGGATCCGCGGCGCGCAGGGCTTGACGAACCTCTGCCGGTCGGGTTCGAGCAGGCCCAGTCGCCGTTGAGCCTGAGCATATCGGGCGACGGGTCGGCGCTCGTGCTCACCGCGCCGCTGGTCTACGAAGGCCGGGTTCTGGGCGATATCTTTACCGAACTGAACGTCTCGGACTTGATCGCGCAACGCCGGATTGCCGGCCGCTTTCTGCTGGCCGGCAATGCCATCGCGACGGCGGTACTGGCGCTGCTCGGATATGTCGCGATGCGACGGATGCTCCGTCCGATCGCGCGGCTCGCGCGCCGGATGGAGGACACGGCGCAATCGCTCGAACCGTTTGCCGCAGCCGAAATTCCGCGCGGGGATACCGAGTTGACCCGGTTGATGCAAACGTACAATGCGATGGTCGCAGCGGTGCACGCGAAGGCTGAAACCGAACGTCGACTGGCCGAGAGAGAACGGTTTGTCAGCCTTGGCCGCCTCTCGTCCTCGCTCGCGCACGAAATCAACAACCCGCTGGGCGGGCTTCTCAACGCGACGGACACCATCACCGAATATGCCGGCCGGCCGGAGGTCGTGCGGCAATCGGCGAGCCTTTTGAAACGAGGTCTGGAACATCTCAGGGACGTTGTCCGCGCGACCCTTGAACATAACCGGCTGGACCGCGCCAGCGCCCCGTTGACCCGCGAGGACTTTGACGACCTTCACCTCTTGATCGGACCCGAAGTCAAGCGGGAGCGGCAGACTCTGGACTGGCAGGTCACCGTGGATGACGAATTGATGGCGCAGTTCGCCTCCGCCCCGATGCGCCAGATCGCGCTCAACCTGCTCCTCAACGCCTCCTCGGCCGCCGGGATTGGGGGGCGGGTGGGCCTTGATCTCTCGGCTGCGCCGGACGGGTTGAGGCTTGAAATATCTGACAGTGGCGTCGGCCTGTCGCCAGAAGCGGAATACCGGCTGCTGACGTCCAGCCCGGTGACGCCCGCTGGCGGCGTGGGGCTGCGCCTGGTCCATGACCTGGTGGCCGAACTTGGAGGAGCGGTGAAGGCGGACCGGCGGGGCGGGAAGACTGTCATTTCGGTCGATCTGCCCGTGCACGAGCCGGAGGATGTTTCGGCGTGCTGAAAGGATATCGCATCGCGCTGGTCGAGGACGACGACATCATGGGGACGTCCATCGTGCAGCGTCTCGAAATCGAAGGCGCCGAAGTCCTCTGGCTGAAACAGGTGTCGCGCGCGGTCGGCGCGTTGCGCACACCGCGGGCGCCGATCGACGCGGTGATCTGCGATATCCGTTTGCCCGACGGCAATGGCGAGGACTTGTTCAACACGCTGAACCGGACGTCGACCCCGCCGCCTTTCCTGTTCATCACCGGACACGGCGGCATCGAACAGGCGGTGCGATTGATCCATGCCGGCGCGGTGGACTATGTCACCAAGCCGTTCGACATGGCGGATTTTCTTGACCGCCTGACCCTGCTTCTGTCGGCCACCAGCCAGTTGAACCTGCCCCCCTTGCTCGGCATATCGCCGGGCGCGAAAAGGGTGGATGCACTTGCGCTGAAGGCAGCGCGCTCGGATCGCGCCGTTCTGATCCGCGGTGGCCCGGGGACCGGCAAGGAACTCGTGGCCCGGCGTATCCACGAGACATCGGACCGGCAGGCTGCGCCGTTCGTTCCGGTCAACCTGGCGCGGGTCGCCGATATCGGTTTGGCGCTGTTTTCGCCAAGCGGGGCGATACGCAGCACCGGTGAGGGCACGCTCTTTCTGCACGGACTGAGCCGGTTGCAGGAAAAACAACAGCGAGACCTGCTCGGGGTCATCACGGCGGGGTTCGAAGGGCGACTGATAGCTTCCTGCGGGCTCGAGATGGAGGAGATCGTGTCGCGTGGCGGGTTCAGCGCCGAGCTCTATTTCCGTCTCGACATGATGGAGATTCCGATCCCGCCATTGGGCGAGCGGACCGAGGACGCCGTTTGGCTGATGAACCAGCTCTTCGAGAAAGCGAATGCACGGCGCGCGGAGCCCTTGGGTGGTATCGGTCGGCTCGCCGACGAGGTCGTGCGGTTGCACGACTGGCCCGGGGGCGGTCGTGAATTGCGCGCGCGCCTCATCCGCGGGGTAGAAACGGCAACCGGCGACGTCCTGCAGCCGGTCGATCTTTTCCCGGAACGGCTGGCAAGATCCGCCGGTTTCATGACCCTGGCGCAGGCCCGAGAGAAAGCCGAGAAAACGCAGATCATTGAGGCGCTGGAGAAAACCAGTGGCCAGATCGGGCAAGCCGCGAAGCTCCTGGGCGTGTCGCGGACAACGCTTTGGGAAAAGATGCAGAAGCTCGGGATCTCCGGTGGAGCCGAATGATTCTTTCGAATTGCTCCGCATGTGTTCGGATTTCCGAACACCCAGATAAATGATTATTTATCAATGCTATAACGCATCGTCGCTCGGGTCGAAGCGGGCCTGCGCCGCCTTGTTCTCCTGCTACCATTCGTGAAAGTCGAAAGGGAGGACACAACAATGAGCAACAAGTGCAACAGGCTCGTCGACGTCGGTCGCCGGAAGTTCCTGAGCGGCGGCGCCATTGCCGCAGCTGGCGCGGCGGTGGCGACGGTAACAGCGGCCCCGGCAGAGGCGGCGTCCGCCGCGGCGCAGCTCGACTATCCGTCGAACCGGCTCGGCAACATCGCCGATCTCGCCGTCAACGAGCCGATGGACATCGAATACCCCGATTCCGACAGCCCCGGCATCCTCCTGAAACTCGGCCAGACGGTCGAGGGTGGGGTCGGTCCCGACGGCGATATCGTGGCCTATTCGGTGCTGTGCCCGCACAAGGGTTGGTTCATGAGCTACAGCGGCGACGATAGATCGCTGAATTGCCCAGGCCATTATTCGCGCTTCGATGTCGAGGCCGGCGGGCAGCAGATCTGGGGGCACGCAACGCAGAACCTGCCCCAATTCACCCTGCGTGTCGATGACGCGGGCGACATCTACGCCGAGGGCTGCAGCGACCTGATCTTCGGTCGCCCGTCCAACGTGCTTTAAGGGGAGGAAAGACACATGGCCTACAAGAGACAAATCGACCGTCTGCCCATCCCGCCGGCAGATGCGACGGTGCACAACGTCACCTGCCACTACTGCATCGTCGGTTGTGGCTACAAGGCCTACACCTGGCCGCGCAACAAGCAGGGTACGGCGACGGAGAATGCCTTCGGTCTTGACCTGAGCGAGCAGCAACCGGCCGACGGCACCTGGGTTGCGCCTTCGATGTACAACATGGTCCGCCAGAACGGCAAGGACGTGCACCTCGCCGTCGTGCCCGATCACGATTGTGTTGTGAACTCGGGCCTCGCCTCTATTCGCGGCGCGCGGATGGCAGAAAATCGCCCGAGCCGCGTGACCGGGACGCAGCAACAGCGCCTCTCGGACCCGCTGGTCTGGCGCAACGGCGTGTGGCAGCCGACCTCGTGGGATGACGCGCTCGACCTCGTCGCCCGTGTCACCTCGAAGATCGTCGACGAATACGGCGAAGACGAGCTTCTGGTGTCGATGTTCGACCACGGCGGCTCCGCCGGCGGCTACGAGAACACCTGGGGCACCGGCAAGCTCTATTTCGACAGCATGAAGGTGAAGAATTGCCGGATCCACAACCGGCCGGCCTACATGTCGGAAGTGCACTCGTCGCGCGATATGGGTGTTGACGAGCTCAACTACTCGTACAGCGACTACGAGATCACCGATACCATCGTGATCGTCGGTGCCAACCCGCTGGAGACCCAGACCAACCTGTTCCTCAACCACATGGTTCCGGGGCTGCAGAACGGCGCGAAATACGTGATGGTGGATCCGCGCCGCTCGGTGACGGTCAACGCGGCGGAGGAGGTCGCCGGCAAGGAGAACGTTCTTCACCTGGCGATCAACCCGGGTTCCGACATGGTGCTGTTCAACGCACTGCTCACGCAGGCGGTGGACAACGGCTGGATCGATGCCGACTACGTTGCCAGCAACAGCTTCCAGGGCGGCGAAGCGGTGGCGATGGACTCGGGCCATCCGGCCGGGCTCGGCAGCCTCGACTACGCGATGCAGACCTGTCGGACCTCGCTCGAGGAGGCGGCCGAGATCTGTGGCGTGGATGCAGCCGATATCGCCAAGGCCGCCGAGTGGATCGCCAAGCCGCATGACGATGGCACACGCCGCAACTGCGTTACCGGTTACGAGAAGGGCATCATCTGGGGCAACGACAACTACCGCACCATCGGTGCCGTGGTGAACCTGGCGCTGGCGACCGGGAACATCGGCCGCGAGGGCACCGGCTGCTGCCGTCTGGGCGGCCATCAGGAAGGCTATTATCGCCCCTCCGATTCGCATGTCGGCCGTCCGGCGGTGTATTTCGACCAGCACCTTATCAAGGGGGGCGGCAAGGTCTACCACATCTGGGCTTGCGATCACTACAAGACCACGCTCAACGCCGCGCAGTTCAAGAAGGTGATCAAGCGCCGCGCCGACATGGTCAAGGACGCGATGGACGCCGCCGCGACTGGCACCCGCGAGGAGATGGTCGAGGCGATCGTGGGCGCGGTCAACGCCGGCGGCTTGTTCATTGTCGATGTCGACATCATCCACAGCCAGATCGGCAGCAACGCCCATGTGATCCTGCCCGCCTGCGAATCGAACGAGATGAACCTCACCTCGATGAACGGCGAGCGACGCCTGCGTCTTTCCGAGCGCTACATGGATCCGTTCGGCAACTCGAAGCCCGACTGCCTGATCGCGGCCGGGATCGCCCAGAACATGGAGCGTGTGCTGCGCGAGATGGGCAACGAGGCCTATGCCGACCAGTTCAAGGGCTATGACTGGGAGACAGAGGAAGACGCTTTCATGGACGGCTATCACCAGGGCAACCCGGAAGTGACCTATGAGCGCCTGCGCGCCATGGGCAACAACGGGGTGCAGGAGCCGGTGGCCGGCTACGAAGGCGGCAAGCTGGTCGGCACGCCGCGTCTCTATACCGATGGCGTCTTCACCCGCCACGGGCGAGACGACGGCAAGGCATTGTTCTGCGCCGCCGGGTGGCGGGGCTGGCAGGCGGCGGGCAAAGCCCGGGAAGAAGCCAACCACGAGTTCTGGATCAACAACGTTCGCGCCAACATCTTCTGGCAGAACCAGTTTCTCGACCAGGACAACGACTTCATCCAGGACCGCTTCCCCTATCCGTTCATCGAGATGAATGCCGACGACATGGCCCGCCTGGGCATCGGCGCCGGCGATCTCGTCGAGATCCATAACGACAACGGAGCGACCCAGGGCATGGCCTATCCGACCGACACGGCCAGGCCCGGCCAGGTCGCGATGGTGTTCGGCTCGCCCGCCGGCTCGCAGGGCAACGTGGTGAACCCCGGGGTGAACGAGTTGAACCTGCCCGACTACAAGCACACCTGGGGCAACATCCGCAAACTCGCGAATGCCACGCCGCAGGCCCGTGCCGTGTCCTTCAAGTCGAAGGAATACAAGGCCTGAACCTGGTGTCATGATGGAAACGGGCAGCTCGGGCGCTGCCCGTTTCACTATGCCAAGCGCCACCGGACGGCTCTGCGCGGATAGTCCGCAGAACCGGGTTTTCAGAACGCCCGATTGCCCTTGTGCGCGGCACCGACGGCGGCGATGTTGGCGGAAACGTCCCGCGGGGCAATCCGGTTGCCTGCCTCTCTACCCGTGGAGAAAAGCTCTTGAGCCTGTTCGAGCGATATCTGTCGGTCTGGATCCTGTTGGCGATCGTCGTAGGGATCATTTTGGGCAATCTACTGCCCGGCCTGTTTCAGGCGATTGCAGCGGCTGAGATCGCCAGCGTGAACCTGGTGGTCGCGGTGCTGATCTGGGCCATGGTCTATCCGATGATGGTCGGGGTCGATCCCGGGTCGCTGCATGACGTGGCCCGCCAACCCAAAGGGCTAACGATAACGCTGATCGTCAACTGGCTGGTCAAACCGTTCACCATGGCCGCACTGGCGGTGTTCTTCTTCGAATTTGTCTTTGCCGATCTCATACGGCCGGAGGATGCCAGTCAGTACATCGCCGGACTGATCCTTCTGGGAGCCGCGCCCTGCACCGCGATGGTGTTCGTGTGGTCGCAGCTCACGCGCGGCGATTCCAACTACACGTTGGTGCAGGTATCGGTAAATGACCTGATCATGGTGTTCGCCTTCGCGCCGATCGTCGCCTTTCTGCTGGGCGTGACCGACATCGTCGTCCCTTGGGAGACATTGCTTCTGTCGGTGGCTCTGTTCATCGTCTTGCCGCTCATCGCCGGGCTCGGCACCAGGCGCCGTCTGGGCACCCCGGCGAGGATCGACGCCTTCCAGGGCCGGATCAAGCTGTTCTCGGTGATCGGGCTGATCGTGACTGTGGTGATCCTGTTCGGCCTGCAGGGGCAGACCATCCTCGCGCACCCGGCGGTGATCGCGCTGATCGCGGCGCCGATCCTGATCCAGAGCTATGGCATCTTCGCGCTGGGCTATGGTGCCGCCTGGCTCCTCAGGGTGCCACACCGGATCGCCGCGCCGTGCGCGATTATCGGAACCTCCAACTTCTTTGAGTTGGCGGTCGCTGTTGCGATCAGCCTGTTCGGTCTCGGTTCCGGCGCCGCGCTGGCCACAGTCGTGGGGGTGTTGGTCGAAGTGCCGGTCATGCTGTCGCTGGTTGCGTTTGCCAACGCAACCCGGTCCAATTTCTTGTGACCGGACATCGGTTTTCCAAAACGATGTGACGTTTTGCCTGCGGCGAACAGCGGCGACAAGGGAAATCGGACGACTACGTGGCTTGCGGCGCGCATGTCGGCCGCTACCGACCGTCCTTGGTGAAGATCGCCTTCAAACCAGGACTGGAAGAAAGAAAAACCGGGCTGCCGCCGGTTTCGTGGACAAGAAGGCAATGTCGCGACCAAGGAACTGGAACGAGACAATCAAGAGACCGATGCCTGGCCCCGAGATCAAGGTCGCGGCGACGAACCTGGCGACCGAATGATCCTGCGGCACCGCCGAGAAGCCAGTGTTCTTTCGCCGAAGAAACGTCAGCTCCGGGTGGCGTGGTCAGACCCGGCTCCGCGAGAAAACCTGACCTGAAGTCCGCCCAATCGACAACAACTGCGGCGTTGCGGCTCGTCGCCTCGGGGCCCTGGGCTGCCGTTGGCGGTGTCATGACGCCGGTAGAATTACTGAAAAGGTCGAAGACCACCAGGAGACCAATCCGCTCATCGCCACCAAAGCGTAACGCCGGTCAGACAGGGTGGATTGCGAACTCAATCGACGACACCGCTGATCGGCTCCAATGTGTGCGGGCGGCTTTCGTGAAACCCGATCGGGATGTCAAAGAAACCGCTTGCGGTCTTGGGACGGCGATAGCGGTGGCCGCGCCGGAACTTTGCGCGCGGCCAACCGAGACTTTCGCAACAGGAGCTGAAACAGCAGGCGCCGTCTTCGGGCAAGTTCATGGCGCGACAGGGTCGGTTCCATTCGAGCGGGTCTCACAATGTGGTCGCGTCGCAGTTTGCCTTTGAATTGCGAAGACATCCCTAACGGTGAAAATATAAAATGCGCGGATTTTCTTAAATCGAGTGGAAAGCTCCCTCTGCGATGTTCCGTTGCCGAAGGGGGGATAGCTGTGCCCGTCACATATTACGTGCTCGACAACGAATTCGCGGCTTCGTCCGGCAGCAATGTCAACGTGACGTCGCGCTACAGCTATTTCGACCACCCCCCCGACTCGACGAACAACCTCGTCATCACGGCAAACAAGGAGGACGGTGATCCGTCGCGTTTCGAGGTCGGCGACACCTACGACATCACCTGGACGGGCCACGGCGGTGGCTCGATGGAAGACGCTGTGATCATCCGGTCCGACGTAATTGGTCCCGGTCAGGGCGCCGTGGTCTTCGAGGGGATCAACGACACCACGGGCGAGCTCTACCAGGTCGTCTGGTCGCCCGGATTCGATCTCGAAAACTGGTATTGGAGCAACGGCGGCGGCCCCTCCTCGCCAAATGCGTTCTGGACGAGCGACACCGACCCCGGGTCAACCGTGGACTACGTCTGTTTCGTGCGCGGCACGCGGATCGCGACTCCGCACGGGCCGCGGCGCGTCGAGAATATCGACCGGGGCGACCTGGTCAAAACGCGCGATCACGGGACCCAGCGGGTGGTCTGGTCGGGCGCGCGCAAGGTTCTCGGCAAGGACCGTTCGGCACCGGTCGTCTTCGACCCCTGGGCCTTCGGCAACAGCCGCAGGATCGCCCTGTCGCCCAACCACCGCATTCTGGTCACCTCATGCCTTGCCGAACAACTCTTCGGCGTGTCGGAGGTCTTCGTGCCGGCCAAGGCACTGGTCAACAACACGAACATCCGGATCGAACCGCGCCGCGAGGTGAGCTACCACCACCTGCTCCTTGCCGACCACGAGGTGCTGGACGCAGAGGGGCTCGCCTGTGAAAGCCTGTTCGTAGGCAAGGTAGCCGCTGAATGCCTGAATGGCGACGATACGGCGGCCTGCTATTCGGGGCTCTCGGATCACACCGCTCGTGGAACCATGCGGACGGCGCGGCACGAGCTGACGTTCAGAGAGGCGCGTCGACTTGCACATCGCATGGGCATCGTCCCGCTCGGGCCGTCGCGCCCGGAGCAACCAACGCTTATCCCGGCCTGAGGATGGCAGGGGTGCTGGGCAGGGACAGCGCACGGAGGATCTGTGCAGTGCTTGAGCGACGCGACACCTCCTTCTTCTTGCCGAAAGGCACTTGTTCGAGCATCTGCGCGACGGATTTGTCTGCTGGGCCGTCATCCGCAATCTGGACTTTCCAATCTCTTGGCCAACCGCCGCCATGGGGCAATCGGGGAAGGTTCTTCGCACCCACAGCGGGGTCGTTCTTCTGATCCATCCTCCCTCGCGGCGCGGCAAATCTATCGACCGCTTCGGGCTCGATCCGGTTTTCGGACAGCAGTCCGGCGCGTGACCGCTATCGAAAGGCGACCGGCTGGTGCCCTTTGCCCAGGGTTCAGATCTCGGAGCGTTCAGCGACGCTCAATGCATCCTCCAGCCCGACACCGAGGTCGCGGACGAAGCTGTCGACCTTCGGGTGGCCGAGCAGCCATCGAACCGCACCCGGATTGCCGGGTTGGGCCTCCATCCGTCCCGGGCGTCGACAGCGTGTCCACGCAGTGAGCGTATCAAGCTATGTCGAATGACAGGTCAAGAGGTTGGACGCCGACACGACATCGCGGCGCCGCCGCATGGCGGCTTCGCGCCCATGGCGACCGATGTCATTTCCCGCTCGAACGGGCGCAATGCGTGGCAAGCGGACGAGTTCCGTGGAAGAAACGGCACAAACCGGTCACTCATTTTGGGCCCGGTCGCCACGTTGCGGCTTTCGCATTACGGTCGTTGGGCACGGCATGTCCATGCGGCTGCCCTTCCTGCCGGCAGCCTTCCTGGGCCGCAAACCAACGCCGGCGCAGGCGCAGGGCGATGCCGATCACGAGGGTCACGAGACCGACGAGCGTGAGGCTCCATTTCACAGTCGTCCATTGGCTGGCCGTCGCCGCCACCTCGGGTGTCAGGCGATCGGGCCCGGCCCGCAACATCGCCACCAGCGCCGCGTTTTCGAGATAATCCACGACGACCGAGGTGAGCGACAGCGTGCCGATGATCAGACCCGGCAGGCCGGGGAACAGCCAGCGATAGATCAGGAAAAGGACTGCGCCAAGGAGCGGGGGGAATATCATGTCGAGCCACAGTTGCGCGCCGAGATACAACGCCGTGCCCTCGTCACCGATCGCGGCGACGAAGTCTTTCGCTTCGTCAAAGGAATAGCCTTTGAAGCGCATATCCAGCAGGCGCAATCCGCCGGACAGCTCTTCGATCCCGGGCGCCGACCAGAAATTCATGCCCAGCCAAGCCACCAGCATCGCGGCGAGAATGAACCAGAATATCCGCGGCATCATGCGCGCCTCCTGTACCGGGCTCGACCTGAGCGACGCCCACCCGGCCGGCAACAGCTCGTGCGGCTCTTGCGAACCTGCCGGACCGAAGCCTTGGGTGAAATCTACGACGCGCCGTTGGCGACGGCCACCCCGACACTGGAACCCGGACCACGCGATCGGGGCCTCCGAGACCTCGTCTGCCGAGCTGCGGCCTTGAGACCTGCGAGGCGGGTGCAGCGGTGTCTGACGACCCAAGGCGGCCGGTGCATGCAGGCGACCGTCACGGCAGGGCGGCAGATCAGAGCCGCCGTTCGCGGCAGGCGCAGCATCGCGACAGCGGCAAGCACCCGGGTTGTGGGCCAAACCGCCCCGCGGCCAAGGTGGGTCGCGAAGCGCGTCGGGACAGCGCGCGTACGCCACGAGGCGGTCCATGACTCAGGTCAGTGTGGCCTGAATGCCGATGTGCTACGCATTTTGTCGTTGCTGCAATCGGTTTGACGCGGCCCGTTCTTGGCCGTCAGGGGGCATTTACATCTGCCTCCCGGACAGACGTTTCGGAGCCAACGCATCGTGCCGATCATCCGACCACATCCGTCGGAATTCGGAACTGCGGGCACGCACAGCAGCAAAAGACCGGGCCACGCATCGAGTACTTGAGGAGGGAGTCCGTCATGAGCACCACGAAACACGAAGATTGGGATGCCGTGGTCATCGGCTCCGGCATCGGCGGCATGGCCGCGGCGGCGGCCTTGTCTCGGGTCGGGCACAAGGTGCTGTTGCTCGAGCAGCATCAGACGCTCGGCGGGTTGACGCACAGCTTCTCTCGCGACGGGTTCACCTGGGACGTCGGCATTCATTATCTGGGCGGTATGGCGCCCGGAGATCGCGAGCGCGAGCTCATCGACTGGCTGTCTGAAACGCCCATCGATTTCGTGTCACTCGGGTCGATCTACGACACGATACACATCGGATCGTCGGAACCGTTGTCGCTCTCCCGCCCCTATGAGGCGCAGGAGATGGACCTCAGGGACCGCTTCCCCGATCAGGTGGAGGCGATCGAGGCCTGGACAGGTGCGCTCCACGAAGGTCGCGAGGCGATGTACAAGATCTTCCCGACACGCGCGATGCCCGAGATCGCGGGAGACATGCTCGATTGGTGGAACCGGCGCGCCATCGCGAAGTGGTGCGCCCGGACGACAAAGGAGGTCATCGACGATCTCACCGATGATCCCGAGCTTGCGGCCGTCTTGGCCGCGCAATGGGGCGATCACGGCGGACAGCCGAGCAAGGCGAGCTTCGCGATGCACGCCCTTATTTCCGGTTGGTATCTGATCAGTGGGTCCTGGTATCCGGTGGGGGGCAGTGCAGCCTTCGCCGAGCACATCATCCCCACCATAACCAACAACGGGGGCGAGGCCCGCGCCGGCACCCGCGTCGAAGGGTTGATGTTCGAAGGCGATGCCGTGGTGGGTGTCCGGACCGAAGATGGGGCTGAGATCCGGGCCAGCGTCGTGATCTCGGATATCGGCGCGCGCGAGACCGTCGATACCCTCTTGCCTGAAGATCGCGGGCACCAGGACTGGATTGCGGAGATCCGCGCGCTGCCCTCCAGCATCGCGCATTTCACCCTGTTCCTGGGTTTCGAGGGCGATATCGAAGCCGCCGGTGCCACCAAGGCAAACCATTGGATCTATCCGACGGGCGAGGTCGATGCCCTGTGGACCACGGCGCCGGATGGCGCACCGCCCTGCATGGTCGCCTCCTTCGGCTCACTCAAGAATCCGGCGCACGACCCCGGCCCGCAGCAGAAACACATGGGCCAGTTCCTGGTCTGGGCAGACTGGTCCACCGTCAGGCAATGGGCGGACCTGCCCGCCGGGGCGCGCGGCGCCGACTACGCCGATTTCAAGCGACGGGCCGAAGCAACGCTGATGGCGCAGTTCGAGCGCGCCTTTCCCGATCTTGCCAAACTGGTGGTGTATCGGGACCTGGCCACGCCGCTGTCGACCGTCTCGTTCACCGGGCATCGAAAGGGGGCGTTCTACGGGCTCGATGTCACGCCGGAGCGCGTCACGAGCGATGCCCTGCGTGCAAAGACGCCGTTCCCGGGGCTTTTCCTTGCAGGCCAGGACGTGGCGAGCCCGGGCATTCCCGGGGCGCTCTGGGGCGGCCTTCTTGCGGCGGCCAGTGTCGATCCGAAGGTGTTCCCCAAATTCAGAGCCTAGGGGCATTGGAAGATGGCGCGGCCGAGCACAGGTTTCGGATGAAAGGAGTTTGCCATGCACTGGGTCCTTCTCGCGATAGGGATCGCAATTGAAATTCTCGCAACCGCATCGCTCAAGTTGTCGGACGGGTTCACCAAGATGGGCTTCGCCGGCCTGACCCTGATCTGCTTTGGACTGGCATTCTACGTGATGTCGCTCGTCGTGCGCACCATGCCGGTGAGTATTGCCTACGCGGTCTGGGCGGGGGGCGGCATCGCCGGCGTCACGCTTCTCGGTGCCCTGGCCTTCGGTCAGAGGCTCGACGGCTTCGCCTATCTCGGCGTCGGTCTGATCCTGGCCGGGGTCGTCGTGCTGAATGGGTTATCGACGGTCGCCAGCGGGTAAGTTCACCGTATCCCCCGCGCGGACACACTGGGCCCGTCAGACTTGCCGCACGTCGATGAGTTCGAACGTCAGCCCGGCATGCACGGTGATCCGATCGCGCAACAGCTTGCCCATTGCCGCTGCCGGGGTCCAGAAGCCGCCGCCTGCGGTGATCTTGTCGGCGTCCTCGGCCAGACAAATGGCCGCTTCCGTCAGCATCAGCGTCGTCGAACGCACGCCCGGGTCGCCCTGGCCGGTCACGCGGGCTTTCAGGATGGTCCCATCAGGCATCTCGCCCACCAACACCAGCTCATAGGACCCGGACTCGCGCAGCTCTCTGCTCGGTCCCTCGCCGGACTTCGGCAGCACATGGCGTTGAAGCAGGCCGCGCGTCGACGGGATCGACATGGCGATCAGGAACAGCCGACCAAAGAGCGTGGCGCGCATCGCGGCCCACCAGCCGCCGACCCCGCCCCGGGTCAAACCCGTCTCCTGATAGCTGAAATCGCGACCATAGGGGTAACCCATGATCGCATTGCTGCGCCGCACGACCTTGGAATTCATCGGCCCCATGAAATAGGGCTTGGTCCAGGCCTGCAAATCGGCATCCCAGGTTACTTCGAGAGGCATCATGCGGTCGGGCCCGTCCGGCCCGTTCCGTTCGCCATCGGGGCAGAGCGCATAGGGGTCGGCCGACACCCGGTCGAAGTCAGGGTCGGTTTCGCGCAGCTTCATGGCATTGAGGAAACTCGCGGCCGTGCCACCGGAGAAACCGCCCTTCATCCGGGTCACCCGGGTGCTGACGCGTTTGCAGGGCATGCCATGGCGGGCGCGTGCTGCGTCTTGCAGGAATTGCACGCCGAGATCGGACGGGATCGAGTCGTGCCCGCAGGAATGCACGATCCGGGCGCCCGTTTCGCGCGCCTTCCCCTCATGCGCGTCGATCATTGCGCGCATCCATTGCGGCTCTGCCGTCAAATCGCAGTAATGGGTCCCGTTCTCCACACAGGCGGCGACGAGCTCGCTGCCGTAGAGCGCAAATGGTCCGACGGTTGACACGACGACCCGGGATCGGGCGGTCATGTCACCCATGAACGCCGTATCGTGGCTGTCGCCGACCAGCGTCTCGATTGGATGGCCGCGATCGGGAAGCGCGTCTAGCACGGCTTCCAGTTTTTCCCGGTTCCGACCGCCAATGGCGAGCCGCAGGCCGTTATCGCCGCATCGTCTGGCCAGATGGTGCGCGGTGCGGCGGCCCGTGGCCCCGGTCGCCCCCCACAACACGATGTCGAACGCGCGCTCCGTCATTGCGCGGGCATCATTCGTCACACGCCTCTGTCGTGTCTGTGGGCGCCAGAATGCCCGAGCTCGCGTTCGGTCAGAGCATCGACGATCGCGTTTCCGTCACCCAACAGGAAAACCCGCGCTCCGTGCAAGGCGAGCGCAAGCCCCCAGCCGATCAGCGGCCAGATGAACCAGAGGGTGCCGGGAGACGTGAGCAAGTTGATACCCACCAGAAGCACCATCACCGCGGCAAAAACAACGGCATGAACGAAAAACCTGTACTTTGCCTCGGCGCGCGCTCGGGCCCTTTGGTGATCCATTGTCTGTGGCATCGTTGACTCCTCTCCGCATCGAAATCAATGGACGAAGTCTACCGCGAACCGCCTTCGTTGGGCATGACGGAGATCAATTGCGACGCGCACGTCGCGGCGAACACCGGCGCGTGCGGCGAAGTCCGGCAGAATCCGCGACCCGGCAACTGGCGGTGCCGACTGCGCCGCGCCTCGCAAGATCGGCCGGTGTTTCTGTTGTACCGCGATTGGGTATGTGCCGATGAACCATGAAAGGAACGCCGGGTGCGCACGGTGAAACTCCCTGATCGGTCCGGATTGGGCCGGGTGTGTGGAAAAGGTCGAGCGAGAGAGCGGAAGGCAAGGCGGCTCAGATCTTTTCTGCTCCTGCCGTCACGGCATTGCCGGCGTGGCCGGGATCAGTTTCGCGCGTTTCCGGTGATTCCGGAGTTTCCGGGCGGTTGCGGCGAGATGGAACTCGTCCTTGGCGCCCCTGCGTCCGCGGAGGCGCTGGCGGTCGGGTTTGAGGATGCGTTCGTCGTGGGCGGAGAGCATCTCACCTTCATGCGGTGTCTCCGGCTGTCGACATTGGCTTCGGTCGTTGCGATCTCGCGAGCCCGGCCGCGGACGTGCTGGTGGACGCGGCGCGCTCTTCCGTCTCGGCTGGTTGGGCGCACACCTTTCCTTGAGCGCGCGAGCAGCACGGTCTGCCTGCCGGGGCGTAGCAGCGGCGCAAACCGTGCTTGCAGACGCCGGATACCGGCACGCCGATCTTGCGCCAGTATGTCTTCAAGCGGTTGCCGGCGGGGCAGGGGTATCCATCGGCTGCCGGATCGAACCGGGCTCGGCGGTCGAGAAGGTGCCATCCCGGCGCGGTCCTGTCGATCACCGGAACAGGCGTAGAGGGCGGGTCCCTTCAGCGCGCCGGTCCACTGGCTCGCCGGATCGGCGCAGGAGGTGAACTCAGGCTGCACATCGCTCGCTGCCCCGATCGCCGCATCGTCAAGGACATCGAGATACTCGCGGACGGCCTGCGGTGCGGCCTCCACGTCGATCCGGCCAGGGTCCCGTTCCGTCTCACGTCACTCGGGCAATTGCCTGCCAGCGCCAACTTGAGAGAGGGAACCGGCCGGCGCAATGTAACCGGGAGGCACTGGAACACTTCCGGTTCACGGGCAGGGCGCGGGACATTGTTGTACCCTGCCACCGTTTTCTCTCTCGCGCCGAATCCTGCCCTCACCGTTGCGGAGGACCACCGTCCCGCTCCGCCCGTGTCGATGAAATCTTTCCGCGAAACCCGAACCACAATGCGAGTGCCATGAGCGAACCGCAAAGGACAAGAAGGACCGCCGAGATCGGCCGGTCGGCAAAGATCCAAAGGCCGTCGCGTGAGATCAGCATCGAGCGGCGGAAGTTGTTCTCGACGATGGGACCGAGGATCGTGCCGATCACCACCGGCGCCAAGGGGTAGTCGGCTGCGCGCAGCAGGATCCCGAGCAATCCGAAGCCGAACATCACCCAGAGGTCGAACACGGACGACTGTAGCGCAAAGGTGCCAATGGCACAGAGCACGAGGATCGTGGGGATGAGCGAGGATTTCGGCAATCGCAGCACCCGGACGAAGACGGGCACCAGCAGGAAGCCGAGGACCAGAAGGAAAAGGTTGGCGAGGATGTAGACGAGGAAAATACCGCCGACGACCTCCGGCCGGTCGGCGAAGAGGGCGGGCCCGGGGAAGAGGCCGAGGATCAGCAAAGCGCCCATGAGCACGGCGGTGGTGGCATCGCCGGGAATGCCCAGAGACAGGGTCGGGATGAGCGCGCCGCCACAGGTGGCGTTGTTGGCGGCTTCGGTGGCGACGACCCCGCCTTCAGCCCCTTCGCCGTAGCCCTCTTCGGGCTTCGCCATCGCCTTGGCGACGGCATAGGAGGTAAAGGCGCTGACGTCGCCACCGGCGCCCGGGAGGGTTCCGAAGAACGTGCCGATTGTCGAGGAGCGCAACAGATTGGGGATGTGCCTGCCAATGAGTTTCAGCGAGCGCAGGCCCGGGCGCGCCGGCTTGGGGCTTTCGCCGGAGACCTTTTCGCGGCCGATGAATTGCCAGGCCATCTCCGAGACGGCGAACAGGCCGACAACGATCGAGACGATGTGGAAGCCGTTGAGCATCTGGTAGCTGTCGAAGGTGAAGCGGTAACCTGTCGACAGCTCGTCGGTGCCGATGGTCGCAATCAGCATGCCGAGCATGCCGGCGAGAAGCCCCTTGGTGGTATCCTCGCGCGACACCACGGCGATGGAAAGCAGCCCGAGCACGCCGAGAAGCGCGAGCTCCGGCGGGCCGAACCGGGTGGCGAAGGCGGCCAGGAGCGGTGCGAAGAAGATCAAGAGCACGCCGCCGAACAGCCCGCCCATCGACGAGGAACAGATGGCGAGGCCGAGCGCATCGGCGGCACGGCCCTTCTGCGCCATCGGATAGCCGTCGAACAGCGTCGCCGCTGCGATGGGCGTGCCCGGAATTCGCAGCAGAATGGCCGAGATCGCACCGCCGCAGGAGCCGCCGACGAACACCGCGATCAAAAGCCCCAGCCCGGCCAGCGGTTCGACATAGAGGGCGACGGGCAACAGGAGCACCACGCCCATGAGCGGTCCGAGCCCCGGGAGGGCGCCGATCACCAGGCCCAGGATCACCCCGAGAAACGTCAGCAACAAGACCTCGGGGCTGGCCATGAGCACTGCGCCGCTGGAAAGCATTTCAAGGATCATGACTGGCTCCTACCAGGGGATGGCCAAGCCGAATTGACCGCGCGGCAGAACCACGTCGAGCAACCCGCCGAAGACGGCCGACAGCGCAAAGGACACGGCGAGCGGAACGGCAACCAACAGGACCAGGTTGCGGACGCCGGCGAGATACATGATCAGCGCCATGAAGAACGGCGTTGCGGCGAGATAGCCCGCTGTGCCCAGGGCCCAGAGATAACAGGCAAAGGCGAGCAGCATCGCCGCTGGGCGGGTGAACTCGGTCAGCCGGGTCCCGGGCGGGGTTTGGCGTCGCGCCGCCCAGAGCCGCGGGGCGAGCGTCAGCACCAGGACGGCGGCCATCAGGATCGCCAGCGCTTCGGGATGGCTTGCCGCGTCGGAATAGGGCCCGCCCGAGGCAATGCCCTGCTCGACCATGTTGCCGCGCGTCTGCTGAAAGACCAGCGCGACAATCGCCGCAAACAAGACGGCGACGGCAAGTTCAGCATGGAGCTTGTTGAGACGCATGAGACCCTCCGGGTCCGTTGTGGCGACAGCGCGGACCCTTCGCCGCGCTGTCGTTTTGGGCTCAGTTCAGGGCCTTGAGCTGCTCTTCTTCCCAGGCCAGGGCGTCGCCCATGGCGCGCAACTGGTCGACCACCGGGCCGACCACCGATTGGTAGTCTTCCGGAGCATAGCCGAGAATGTTGAAACCGAGATTGGCAATGCCCTCCTTGACCTCGGGGCGCTCCAAGGCGCGGCCCATGGCATCCGACAGCACCTTCACCCGGTCGGCAGGCGTGTCGGGATGTACGACCCACCAGGTCCAGCCCATCGGCGCCAGGCCCGACAGGCCGAGATCGATGTCGAGATCGGCGATGCTTTCGGCACCATGATAGGTTTCCTTCGCGTCCGGAAGTTCGGACAGAACCAGAAGCACCTTCGCCTGCGCGCGGTTCTGCAGATAGGCCGACGGGGTGTGGAAGGCGAAGTCGAGAATGCCCGCATAGAGATCCTTGTGCGAATCAGGATCCGACGGATAGGGGATGTTCTGCGCGACGACGCCGTAGGACTGCAGCACCTTGGCGATCACCATGTGGGGCAGGTTGTTGCGCGATCCGGTCGAATAGCGCAGCTCGCCGGGGTTTTCCTGGCCCCAGGCGATCATGCCTTCGAAGTCGTCCCACCGGGTTTCGTCCTTGCGGCCGACGATCGAGAAGGCGTTGGAGACCGCGGCGTAGAGCGGTGTGAAATCCTCGTAGGTCCAGTCGGCCTTGCCGAGCACCGGCATCAGCACGAGCGGCGCGACATATCCGTCGATCACGGTGTAGCCGTCGGCGGGTTTGGCCATTGCGGTCTGGAACGCTTTGGTGCCTGCCGCGCCGGGGGTCGAGACCACGGGCATCGACACGCCAAGCTCGTCCGACATGGCTTCGGCGAGGATCTGGCTCGCGGCCATGGCGCCACCGGGTGCCCAGGGAAAGATGTTTTCAACGGTGCGGTCCGGGAAATCCTCGGCCTGCGCCACGCTTGCCGCGGTCACCAGTGCGGCGGCGATCGCCGTTGTAAGGCTCCAGAGTTTCATTGTTCATTCTCCTCCATGATGTGGTTTGATCCGGACCCTCCATGTCCGGGGTGGCCTGTCTCTGCCTTCGTGCCCGGTGCTTCCAGGCCGTAATGGGCAAAGATCTCACCCGGCGCATCGTGTTCGGCCAGATGGCGAGCAGCGGCCGCTTTTAGGCGACGGCATGTGGCGGGATCGTCCAGAGGTGCTTCCTGCCTCGGGTCGGTGACAAGGTCGAAAAGCGGGGATTGCGCCGGGCGTCGGGCCGATGCTTCGAAGCCGGCCTCGCCGATGGGCGGGATGGCATCGATGCGCAGCACCGGACTGCCCTTGGTGAAGTCCATCGGCGGCGCGAGACGGGCGCTTTCGAGTTCCGCGAGCGAGAAGTTTCGGTCGATATGGTGCGGCGCGAGCGTGTAATGCGCGAGCCCTGAGGCCGTCTCGTTCGTCGGGTACAGGTAATAGGTAAACCGGCCATCGGTCACGCAGATCGGGCCGGCAAACATTCCCAATACCGCGGTTTCACGGCCGACATCCGCGCCTTTTAGTGCCGGCAACAGGGAGTGCGCGCGCACTTCCGGCGGGATCGGCGTGCCGTGCAGCTCCAGGATCGTCGGCATCAGGTCCGTGGTCTGGGTGAGCCCCGGATGGCGGCCCGATTTGCCCTCCGGGTGGTGGATCATCAGCGGGATATGCGCGATCTCTTCGTAGAGCGGCATCTTGTTCTTGCCCCACCACGCGTGCTCGCCCAACAGGAAGCCGTGGTCGGTCGTCACGATCACACAGGTATCGTCCCAGCCGTCGGTCTCGTCGAGCCAGTCGAGCAGGCGCCCGAACTGCTCGTCGCAATGCGCCACCAGCGCGGCGTAATTCGCGCGGATCTCGGTGATGTCCCCTTCGGAGCTCGTCACTTCCTCGTAGACCGGCCAGTCGAGGATCTTGTTGGTCTGCCCGGCCCCCGCGCTCTGGCGGAAACGTTCGGGCGCATTGAACGGTTCATGCGGATCGAAACACTCGATCTGCAGAAACCAGTCGTCGGCTGCGCCATTGGTGTCGAGAAATGCGAGCGCGGCATCAAAGCACTGGACCGCCGGAAAGGCCGCCTCTCCCTCGTCTTCAAGGGCAAGGCGGTTGATCGCCCCCCGCGACCGCCGCCATTCCGTCTCGGAGACGCTGTAGCGGGTCACGTTCTGGCCTTCGGGAAGATCCTTCAGCGGATAATGCCGGGTGTCGAAGCGCTCCTGGATCGTCCCCATGGGCGGCGCGACGACGACCTTGTGCGGATCGTACTCCTGGCCGCGGATGAACTGCCAGGAGTCAAACGCATTCACGTACCCGGTGCCGCCGACCTCACCGTAGTGGAGGTGGTCGGTCACGATGTGGGTGTAGACCCCGCGGGCACTCAGCTCCCGGGCAAAGGAGTTGTCGAAAGGTTCGAGGGGCCCCCAGGACCGGTGGAGGAAATTGAGACGTCCCGTGTGCATGTCGCGCCGCGCCGGGATGCAGGGCATCGAGCCCACGTAGTGGCTGTCGAAGACCATGGCGCGTTCGGCGAAACGATCGAAATTGGGGGTCGAGAGTGCCTTGCCGCCATAGGCGCCGAGCGCGGATCGGTTGAGCGAGTCGAACAAGACGAAAATGGTCCGCATCAGAACCTCCCTGGACGCCGGTAGTCTGCCCGACCTTTTTGCATTGGAAAATTGAAATAATACCGCACCATCTATAGACTGAAGGAATGGACAAGCTGCTTCTCACCTTTCTGGAGATCTTCCGGACCGGCTCGCTGACAACCGCTGCCAAGCGGCTGAACATCACCCAGCCCTCGCTGACGAAACGTTTGCAGCAATTGGAAGACATCTACGGGATTGCGCTCTTCGAACGGGGCGTTTCGGGGGCGAAGCCCACGCCTGCGGGTCTGGCGCTGGTGACCTACGCCGAGCGCATCGAGTCGGAGGCCCACCAGTCGCACGAGGCGGTGAAAGCGGTGCGAGACCGTCGCATGGAGGTCTTGCGGGTCGGGGCAGGACCGCTCTTCCATCTGCGCCACCTGTGCGGTCCCTTGCTGACGATCCGCAAGGCCTTTCCCGAGACGCGGCTCGAACTGGTGACGGGCCTTTACCGCGATTCGATGGCGGACCTCGAGCGCTTCCGGCTCGATATCGTCTTTGGCGCCCATGAGGCGCACGACCTGGCGGATCAGCTCCATTTTGTCCCGATGACCGAGGTGGAACAGGGCGTCGCGCTGCGCATGGGACACCCGCTTTCGAATGCCGGAGCGCTCGACGCACCGACCCTGTCCGGCCTCGAATGGATCCTCTACGGAAAGCAAACCGAAGACGCCGTGTTGCTCAATGGTTTCTTCAAGCGCGCCGGCATTCCGGTTCCATCCTACCGGTTTCTGACAAGTTCCTTCACCGCAGGCCTGCAAACCGTTGCCGGCAGCGACGCCGCCATGATGGTTCCCATAGAGCTGGCCCCCGCGCTCCCGGTCGCGGGGCTTGCCTTGCACAAGACGTCGCCGGCAATCGCCCTGATGCCGGCGGGTGGCTTCCTGCGAAGGGCGACGCTGGAATTCGAGATCGTCGCCGCGCTGCTCCAGGAAGTCCAACAGGGCATCAGCGGATGACCCTGGTGGAACCCCAAGTCCGCGAACCGGGTCAATTTCGCCGACCCGGTACGCCAGACCGCGATCCGTTCCATCGGTGGAGCCCGACACGCTGGCCTCTGGTCTTTGCCGGCAAGCATCAAGCACTCGAAGTGCTCACGCGGTCTCAGCCGCAATCGCGCCTCCACTGTGCAAGAAGGGATGGTCGGTTCGTCCCGCCTGGCAGGTCTTGGCGCTACTTGCAGCACACGACCGCTCACCGCCCTTCTCGACAGCGGCTGCGGGTTTCATCGATGGGTAGAATGGGCTCACAGCCGACTTGCGGCAGTGCGGCGAAGCGCGGGGAAGCCGCAATCTGGAACCGGCCGTTCGCGACAAAGGCCGGTATCCGATCATCAACGGTGCCGTTGAAGGTCATTCCTTGAAAGGTTGGCCGGCCTCACCGGCCGTTCGTTTTTCGAGACCGGTCGCACGCCAGGCGCCCGGCCGACGTCGGCAACGAGCCCGAAGCGGGCGTGCGAGGAATTCTCTTTGGGTGCAGGTCGAGATTCCAGCGCGGGTACGCGGTGAAGGGTCAATCCGATCTGCTGTGGCAAGAGCGGACCAGCCGGCTTGTCGCGGCGAGATCGACTGCGGTATTGGCCGCGTCGCGGAGATGATGTCGGACCCCTTGTCGCCAGCGCGCCGATCACATCATCGCGCGATCAATACCTCGATCCCGCGGGCCTCGAAGGCCTGCGCGTCGGCGTCGGAGATCCCGTCGTCGGTGATGAAGGTCTGCACCAGTTCGAGCGCACCGAGGCGGGTGAAGGACGAGCGGTTGATCTTCGTCGAATCCGCCACGAGGTAGACGTGGCTCGCGGCCTTGATCATCGCCTCCTTGAGCTGGAGATCGGCGAAGCTCGGATAGGTCAGGCCCGCGTCGAGCGCCACGCCGGCGGTCGCGAGGAACAGTTTGCCGGCGAAGATGTTGCGGAAGTATTCGACCGACTTGTCGCCGGAGAGACTGAGGGTCGGCGCCTTGAACTGACCGCCCGGCATGTGCACGGCGAAGCCCGGCACGCCACCCATGATGAGGGCAATGTTAAGCGCGTTGGTGATCACCGTCAGGTTCTGGCGTTGGGTCAGACGGGTCGCAACCTCGGTGGTGGTGGTGCCGGCATCGAGGATGATCGTCTCGCCGTCCGCGACCAAAGATGCCGCGACAGCACCGATCTTGCGCTTGGCTTCCATGTTGATCTGGTGGTGCAGAGAAAAACCATGCACCTGGGCGCGCATCGAGTTGAGAAAGGCGCCGCCGTGTTCGCGGGTGACATGGCCTTCCTTTTCGAGATTCGCGAGATCCTGGCGGATGGTCGCTTCGGACACCTCGAAGGCGACGGCGAGGTCACGCACACGGGCCGAGCCCTCTTCCTCGATCCATTCGAGAATGCGCCGGCGTCGCGGCTCCGAGAGGAGCCCGGCGATGCCTTCTCCGCGTTCAATATCCGCTCTTGCGCCCACATTGCCTCCCTTCAGGCGACCGAAACGGCCGCCGTGTGACATCGTCCTTCCCCTAGGCCGTTTCTTTCAAGGTAGCAACCGCGCAGAGCGCGCGGCGCTCTTCGCGTCAGGTGGCCTCCTGCGCCAGGGCCACCCGCGCCTGCAACCGGCTCTGAGCCTGGTCGATCACCACCGCGGCGACGATCACGAGGCCCTTGATGACCATCTGCCAGAACGCCGACACGCCCATCATGATCAGCCCGTCCGACAGAATGCCGATGACGAAGGCGCCGACGATCGTACCGCCTATGCGGCCGCGGCCACCCGACATCGAGGTGCCGCCAAGAACCGCGGCGGCGATGGCATTGAGCTCGAAGAATTCGCCGGTGGCCGGGTGCGCGGCCTTGAGCTGCGAGGCGATGATGATGCCGACGAGGGCCGACATGAACCCGGAGAACATGTAGACGAAGAGCTTCACCCGGCGCACCCGGACGCCCGAGAGCGCCGCGCCGCGCTCATTGCCGCCGGTGGCATATATGCCCCGGCCGAGCGGCGTGCGGCTGGCGATATAGGCGGCGACCGCGGTCGCGGCGATCAGCATCCAGATCATCACCGGGATCCCGAAGAGCGTGCCTGCGCCGATCACCGGGAAGCTGGCAGAGCCGTATTCGACGCTGCCGTTGAGATTGGGGAAGGTGCGCCCGCCCGACGACAGCATCGCCGCGCCGCGCGCCACGTAGAGCATGCCCAGGGTGGCGATGAAGGGGGCGACGTTGAACCGGGTGACCAGTTGCCCGTTGATCCAGCCGACGAAGATGCCGACCAGGCTGACGATGATGACGATCTCGACCGTGTTGAACTGGATCGACCAGCCCAACCCGGGATTGATGCCGTAGAGGATCAGCCAGCCCGCGACCATGCCGCAGAGCCCGACCACGGCGCCGACCGAAAGGTCGATGCCGCCGGTGATGATGACGAAGGTCATGCCGATGGCGAGGAAGGCGTTGATGGCCACGTGTTTCGACACCAGCACGGCATTGGCGGTGCTGAGGAAGTTGGGCGCCATGATGGAGAAGTAGGCCAGCACCAGGATCAGGGCGACGAAGGTGCGCGCCTTGAGCAGGAACAGAAGCCAGTTGACATTCTGGCGGGCCGGTTCGGTGGTTGCGGCGGTGGTGGTCATGCGGCTTGCCCCTTGCTTCTGGTCTTGTCCGGCGTCGCGGCGGCGATCACTTCGGCGGCATTGGCGCCGGCGGGAAACGCGCCTTTGATCTGTCCGTCCGCCATCACGATGATCCGGTCGCTGAGCCCCAGCACCTCTTCGAGATCGGAGGTGACGAAAATGATGCCGATGCCCTCGGCAGCGAGATTGCGCATGGTCCGGTAGATCTCGGCCTTGGCGCCGATGTCGATGCCGCGCGAAGGCTCGTCCATCAGCAGCACCTTCGGCCGGGTCATCAACGCCTTGCCGATCACCACTTTCTGCTGGTTGCCGCCCGACAGCGACGACACCGGGTTTTCCGGGCTCGCCACCTTGATGGTGAGCCGCTTGATGTAGTCGCGCGCCGCGGCGGCCTCTTCCGCCAGGCTCAGGTGGAACCAGCGGGTGAAGGACCTCAGCGAGCTGAGCGTCAGGTTCTCGCGGATCGACAGGATCTGGATGAGCCCGTCGTTCTTGCGGTCTTCGGGCACCAGCACGATGCCGCGGGCGATCCGCCCGGCCACGGATTTCTCGCGCATCTCGCCGCCGTTGACGTAGAACCGGCCCGAGGATTGCGGGTGTTGCGCCATCACGCATTCGAGGAATTCGGAGCGCCCTGCACCCATAAGCCCGTAGAGCCCGAGGATTTCGCCGGCGCGCAAGCTGAGCGACACGTCGTCGACAAGGTAGCCGCCCCCGGTCTTGGGCAGGCGGATGTGTTCGGCGCGGAACACTTCTTCGCCCAGAGCATGGCCCTTGCCTTGCGAGAAGTCCTTCGACTTGCCGCCGATCATCGTCTCGACGATCCAGGGGATGTCCACCCCGTCCATCGGCCGACAGCCGGTGACCTCGCCGTCGCGCAGCACGGTGATGTAATCGCCAACCCGGATGATCTCTTCCAGCCGGTGCGAGATGTAGACGATGCCCACGCCTTGCGCCTTGAGCTCGTCGATCACCCGAAACAGCACCTCGACCTCGGTCGCCGACAGCGCCGAGGTGGGTTCGTCGAGGATGAGAATGCGGGCGTTCTCGGCCAGCGCCTTGGCGATCTCGACGATCTGCTGCTGGCCGATGCGCAGGTAGCCGAGGATCTGCTCGGGATCGATGTCCTGTTCGAGGCGCTCCATCAGCGCCGCGGTGCGCCGGATCGCCTCGGCCTTGTCGATGTCGAAGCCGAAGCGCAGGATCTCGCGGCCGATGAACACGTTCTCGGCGACGCTGAGTTCGGGAAACAGGTTGAGCTCCTGGAACACGATGCCGATGCCGAGCGCCACCGCATCGGCGCGTCTGCGGATCGTGACCGGCTTGCCGTCGACGAATATCTCGCCTTCGGTCACGGTCTCCACGCCGGCAATGAGTTTCATCATCGTCGACTTGCCGGCACCGTTTTCGCCGACAAGCACGTTGACCGCGCCCATGCGGATATCGAAATCGGCCCGGTTCAGCGCGCGGGTGCCGGGGTAGACCTTGGTTGCGCCGCGGATCGACAGGCCGATCGGATGGGCCTCGCTCATGGCGTGACCTCGACGGCGATCGGCGTGACGACGCGCGCCTCGTCCGCCGCTTTCAGCGCCACCACGCCGGTGAAGGCGAGCGACATGCCGGTGATGTCGCCCTCGGGCAGCGCGATCATGGCGGAGACGCGGTCGTTGAGCGCCCGGCCGAGCTTGGCAAACTCGATCTGGTCGCGGAAATCGTCGAAATTGAAGAACGGGGCAACGTCGCGCAGCGCCGAGCCCTTGATGACCGGGCCGAGCTGGACGGTCACGTCGGCCGCGCCATCGCCGTCGGTATCGACGGAGGCAGTGCGCGCGCGGGTATCGAGTTTGGCCTCGACCACGCGCCCTGCGTCTTTCACCGGGAAATTCCAGGCCGCACCTTGGCCCGACCCCCGGGTGCCGTGCGCCGCGCCGGCCTCATCGAGCCCGCCGGCGAGCGCGGCTGCGAGTGCGTCGAGCGAGAGCCCGTTGTCGGTGATGTAGGGTACCAGTTGGGTGTCGAAGGTCTCGGCCAGGCGCAGGTCGGTGCGGGCGTCGTCGCCGCTGGCATCGGCCGCGATGGCCTTTTCGTCGTCCGGCGTGTCCTTGACGATCTTGCAACCGGCGGTGCCGAGCGCGACGGCCGCGCAAAGCACCACAAGAGAAATCCTGGTCATGTATCTTTCCCTGCAGGGAACGTCCGGCACGCAAACGCCGCGCGCCGGACGCTGGGAGGGTCACCTCACTTGAGCGCGAAGGTCTCGAGGTTGGCGGCATTGTCGCCGTTGATCAGCTCGCAGTCCATCAGCTGCTTCTCGTCGAGCCCGGTCGAGCCGGTCTTGAGATACTGGTCGGCCTGCATCACCGCCATCTGCGCCTGAGCGTAGGCCGGCTGCAGCACGGTCGCCTTGATGCCGCCCGCGAGGATCGAATCGCGCACATCGTTGGAGCCGTCGAACCCGACGACGATCACGTCGGTGCGGCCAGCCGCCTCGAGGGCCGCCCAGGCGCCCATCGCCATGGTGTCGTTGCCCGAGATCACGCCCTTGATTTCGGGGTTGGCCTGGAGCATCGATTCCATCACGCCGTAGGCCTCGGTCTGCGACCAGTTGGCGGTCTGGCGCGCGACCATTTCGAGATCCGGATACTGGTCGATCACGTCATGGTAGCCTTGGCTGCGGATGCCGGCGTTGGTGTCGCTCTCCTTGCCGACGAGCTCGGCATATTTGCCCGCCTCGCCCATCAGCGCGACGAATTCCTCGGCCCCGAGCTGGGCGCCCTGGTAGTTGTTCGACACGATCTGGCTGACGGCCACGCCGGTCGCGGTGATCTCGCGGTCGATCAGGAACGACGGGATGCCGGCGTCCTTGGCTTTCTGCACCGCGGCGACCGACGCGTCGGCGCCGGCGTTGTCGAGAATGATCGCGACCACGCCCGCGGCGATTGCGCTGTCGAACAGCTCGGATTGCTTGTTGGCGTCGTCGTCATGGACGAGCACGAGGGTTTCATAGCCGAGCTCGACCGCCTTGGCGGCGGCGCCGTCGGCTTCGGCCTTGAAGAACGGGTTGTCGTGGCTCGGCGTGATGATCCCGATCGTGTCGGCAGTGGCGGCGAAGCCGGCCATCCCGCTTGCCATACTGGCAACGGCGACGGTCATCAACAAACGGCGTTTGAGGTTCATGTAGTTTCCTCCCAGGCATGACCGCACCCCAACGGTACGGTTCCTCGGATACGATCCTTGCGAGAAATCGCGATTTGTCAATGTTTTTGTTTTCGTTTGCTTTCATATTGGCCGCCATCTGGCATCAGGCGCGAGAATTCGAGACCTCTCGAAGTTGGCGAAAACCCGGAGGATGCGAGCTCTGACAGGCGTTTTTAGCGTTTCCTGAGGGGTGACCACGGTCGTTCCCGAACGGACGGCCGATAGACGCGCTTGCCAGAAAGCGCATTGGTCGATAATAATCGAAAGTGAACGAAAGACATCGACAGGCCGACTCGGTCACACCGGGTCGTCGATCGGGAGGATAACATGATCAGAACCGTGAACCGGAAGGTCTCGCTCGGCGTGGTGATCGGCAGCCGGGCCTTCTTCAGCCCAGCGCCCTGCAAACAGGCGCGTGACGAGGTGCTGGCCCAACTCGACAAGCTGGGCATCGATGCCGTCACCCTGCCGTTCGAGGCCACCGCGAACGGCGCGGTCCAGTCGGTCGAAGACGCCAAACTCTACGCCGCGCATTTCAAGGCGCACCGCGACGATATCGACGGGTTGGTGATCTGCCTGCCGAACTTCGGCGACGAGATCGCGGTGGCGGAGCTGGTCAACCGGGCGAAGCTGGACGTGCCGATCCTGCTCCAGGCGTCGAATGACGAGATCGACAAGGTCGATGTGCATTCGCGCCGCGACGCCTTCTGCGGCAAGCTCTCGGTGGCCAACAACTTCTGGCAATACGGTGTGCCCTTCACCGAGACCGCCGACCACACGATGGACATCGCGAGCGACGCTTTCGCAGCCGATCTCGACCGTTTCGCGCGCACCTGCCGCACGGTGCGTGGCCTCAGGAGTGCGCGGATCGGCGCCATCGGTGCGCGCACCGGGCCGTTCCAGACCATGCGCTACTCGGAAAAGCTGCTCCAGGCCTCGGGGCTGACTGTGGTCACCGCCGATCTGTCGGAGCTGATCTTCGCGGCCGAAAAGGTTTCCGAGGACGACGCCGACTTCAAGGAGAAGCTCGCCCGCGTCGAGAGCTACGGCACGATCCCCGCCCACATCACCCGCGACCAGATCGTCAAGCAGGCGAAGTGGACACTGGCCGTCAACCGCTGGATCGACGAGAACGAATGCGACGCCAGCGCGATCCAGTGCTGGCGCTCGCTGCAGGACAACTTCGGCTGCGCCACCTGCCTCACCATGTCGATGATGGGCGAGGAGCTGATGCCGTCGGCCTGCGAGGTCGACGTGATGGGCGCGGTCTCGATGTACGCGCTCACCCTCGCCGCCGGCGCCCCCGCCGCCATCCTCGACTGGAACAACAATTATGGCCACGAGGTGGACAAATGCGTCTGCACCCATTGCGGCAATTACCCGAAGTCCTTCCTCGGGACGACGCCAGAGATCTCCGAACTCGACGTGCTGGGCGAGGTCATCGGCCGCGAAAAATGCTTCGGTGCGGTCAAGGGCAAGGTGCAGCCGGGGGATCTGACCTATTTCCGCCTGTCGTCGGACGACCGCAACGGCAAGCTCAAAGCCTATCTCGGCGAGGGCGCGTTTACCGACGATCCGTTCGCGATGGATGGCGGCATCGCTGTCACCAAAATCCCCGAGCTGCGCCGGTTGATGGGCTTCGTCACCCGGAACGGTTTCGAGCACCACGTCGCGATGGTGCGCGGCCATCACGCCGAGGTGGTGCGTGAGGCCACCAGTCGCTACCTGCGCTGGCCGCTCTACCACCACGGCGGCACGCCCGAACCGCAGCTTTTCGTTCTCAATGGTTACTGAGGCCCGCCATGACCCATGCCTCGCGCAATGACGACACCGTCGCGCTGATCCGCGAAAAGGCCCTCTGGATGCGCCGTCGGGCGATGCGGATGGTCTATGAGAAGGGCCTTGGCCATATCGGCGGCGACCTTTCGGCAACCGATATCGTCGCCACGCTCTATTTCGGCGTGTTGAAACACGACCCGGCCCGGCCCGACTGGCCCGACCGCGACCGCTTCATCATGTCGAAAGGCCACGCGACCGGGGTGATCTACACCGCGCTCGCGGCGGCGGGCTACTGGCCGGAGGCCTGGCTCGACACCTACATGGGCGACCATTCCAAGCTCAACGGACACCCCAACCGGCAGTACCTTGCCGGGGTCGAAGCCAACACCGGACCGCTCGGCCACGGCTTCCCCATAGCCCTGGGCATTGCCATCGGCGGTCAGATCGCGGGGAAGGAGTACCGCACCTTTGTGCTCACCGGCGACGGCGAGCAGCAGGAGGGCTCGAACTGGGAAGCGGCGATGACGGCGGGCTACCGCAAGGTGAAGAACCTCACCCTGATCATCGACCGCAACCATCTGCAGCAGGGCCAGGGCACCGAGGAAACCACCGGCCTTGCGCCGCTCGGCGAAAAGTACCGCGCCTTCAGCTTCGAGGTGGTCGAGGTCGACGGCCACGACCACGCCGCCCTGATCGATGTGCTCGGCGCGCCCGTGGGTGCGCGGACGCGGCCGCTCTGCGTGATCGCGAACACCACCAAGGGCAAGGGCGTGAGTTTCATGGAGGGGCTGGCCAAGTGGCACCACGGCGTGCCCACTGCCGCACAATACGAACAAGCGATGAAGGAGCTGGTGTGATGGCCGACCTCGCCGCGAAACCCGAGAGCTTCGACTGCCGCAAGGCCTGGGCCACCACCATCGAAGCGCTGGCCGCCGCCGACGAGCGTATCATCGTTGTGGTGAACGATTCGATCGGGTCGTCCAACCTCGGTGGCTTCCGCGATGCCTTCCCCGATCGCCTGGTCAACGTCGGCATTGCCGAGCAGACCATGGTGGGGGTCAGCGCCGGGCTCGCGAATGCCGGGCGGATCCCGTTCGTCTCGGCGGCCTCGTGTTTTCTCACCGGCCGTGCGCTCGAACAGATCAAGGCCGACGTCGCCTATTCGGGCTACAACGTGAAACTCGTCGGTCAGTCCTCCGGCATCGCCTACGGCGAGCTCGGCGCAACGCATCATTCGATCGAGGATTTCGCCTGGCTGCGGGTGCTTGGCCAGATCACCGTCATCGTACCGGCCGACCCCTACGAGACAGCGGAGGCGGTGAAATGGGCCGCCGCCAATGACGGGCCGGTCTACATCCGCCTGAGCCGGATGCCGGTGCCGGATCTGGGCCTCACCGACCCCTTCGTGCCAGGCAAGGCGCGCCGGGTGCGCCACGGCTCGGACGTGACCATCATCGCCAACGGCACGACCGTCCATATCGCTGCCGACGCTGCCGACGCGCTCGCGGCCGAAGGGATCTCGGCGCGGGTGCTCGACATGCACACGCTCAATCCGCTGGATGAAGACGCGGTGCGGGCCGCAGCCAGGGAGACCGGCGCCATCGTCACGGTCGAAGAAGCCCATGTGCGGGGCGGCCTTGGCGGTGCGGTGGCCGAGTTTACGGCTGCGACACACGCGGTGCCGGTCGAGCGTGTCGGGTTCGCGGGCTTCCTGCCCACCGGCACGATCCACTTCCTGTTCGCGGAAAGCGGGCTTACACCGGCGGGCATTGCCGCCGCAGCGCGCCGGGCGATCAGCCGCAAGGGAGGGTAGGATGCGCGTCCTCGCCATCGACCAGGGCACAACGAACACCAAGGCGCTCGTGGTTGACGAGACCGGCGCGGTCCTGGCCCGTGCCTCGACCCCGTCCACCTCGGCCTACCCCAAACCTGGCTGGGCCGAGCAATCGGCGGGTGACATCTGGACGGCGACCCGGCAGGTGATCGACACCGTCGCCAACACAGTGCGGCCGGATTCCATCGACGCTCTGGCGATCTCCAACCAGCGCGAAACCATCGTCGCCTGGGATGCGGCGTCCGGCGCGCCGGTCGGCCCCGCGATCCTGTGGCAGTGCACCCGTACCGCGCAAACCTGCGCGGCGCTGATCGCCGCCGGCCACGGCCCCACAGTGGAAGCCAAGACCGGGTTGGCGATCAACCCGATGTTCCCCGCACCCAAAATCGCCTGGATCGTCCAGAATCGCCCGGAGGCCGGGGCGCTCTACCGGGTCGGGCGGCTGCGGATTGGAACCGTCGATGCCTGGTTGCTGTGGAATCTTTCCGGCGGGACCAGATTTGCGACAGATCACAGCAATGCTTCGCGCACCCAGCTTTTCGACACCGAGAACCTCGCTTGGAGCGCGGATCTCGGCGCGATCTTCGGCGCGCCCACCGACTGCCTGCCTGATCCCCTCCCTTCGGACAGCCGTTTCGGTGAGACCGCCGAGGGGGTGACGGTGCTCCCGGCCGGCATCCCCATCCATGCGATGATGGGCGACAGCCACGCCGCGCTCTACGGCCACGGCGTGCGGGCGCCCGGGGTGGTCAAGGCGACCTATGGCACCGGGTCTTCACTGATGACCCTGACACCGGACCGCGTCGCCTCGACCCACGGCGTCTCGGGCACCATCGCGTGGAGCGACCGCACCGGCACCCACCATGCGCTCGAAGGCAACATCTTCGTCTCGGCCCAGGCTGCGGAATTCATGGGTAAACTTCTCGGCATTGGCGATGCGCGCGCGCTCTCGGATCTCGCTCAGACCGTGGACGACGCCGGCGGGGTGAGCTTCGTGCCGGCCCTCTCCGGCCTCGGCGCACCGCATTGGGACGAGCGCGCCACCGGCACCGTTCAGGGCATGACCCACGCGACGACGCCGGCGCACCTCGCCCGGGCCACCTTCGAAGCGATCACGCTGCAGATCGTCGACGTTTTCGAGGCGATGCAGGCTGATATCGGTCAGCCACTCGATGCCCTGTCTGCCGACGGCGGCGCCTCGGCCAATCCTTTCCTGATGCAGCTCCAGGCCGACCTGCTCGACCGGCCCGTCGACCGCGCAGAGGTCGAGGAAGTCGGCGCGCTCGGCGCCGCCGCGATGGCTTTCGCAGCGCTGGAAACGAAAGTCGAATGGGCGCGTGCCGGCACGAGGTTCGAACCAAGGATGCCCGCGGCCACCCGCGCGACGATTCGCGACACCTGGGCCGAGGCAATCCGGCACGTGAAAGCCTGAACCTGCTGCACCCGGGGCCAGGTGCCGAGAGGGTTCCTGGATCGCTATCCCAGGACTGACGTCCGGTGCGAACGGCGCGATCGCGTTTCCGGTCCGCTTGTCCGTTGGTCCGGGCTGATTTCGCCGCTTTGTGGAGCCGGCATCCCGTGGCGCATCCCCTGCCACGAGCTACACCACCCCCCGCGACACGACCCTGCGCAGGCTCCAACGATCGTCCTTGTATTCATTGGCCGCGCTTGACCGCTGTCAGACCGCATTCCGGAGAAAAGCAGGTTCCCGCACGTCACCGACGCAAGAGCACGACACGGAAAAGGCCGACCGAACCGCCTTCAAATCCAAGTATGAACCCCCGGAACCCCCGGATGTAACGTTTCACAATGTCCTTTCCGTATCGCGCAATCAGTTGATCGCGGGACGAAGAGAAGGCCTCGAGCCAGGCCGCCAGGGTCTTGCTGTAGTCGGACGGACGGTTTTCGAGCTTGAGCAGGTGGAAGTGCGGATCTGCGGCCCGGATGACCTCGACCGGGAAGGGCAGAGCGCTCTGCGGAAACAGATCCAGGGGCAGGACCTGCTCCGGCGTGCGGCCGGCCAGATCCATCCAGGCGATGAACTGGATGGACATCCGTCCGCCTGTTTTCAGGTGCCGATGACAGAACGCGAAGAAATCCTCGTAGAGGCGGATTCTCTCGCCCGAGCCGAGACCCGGGCGTGCAAAGTGCTCCAACGCCCCGATCGAGACGACCGCGTCGAATACCCGGGTCAGCTGTGCATCCTGCCAGACGCAGTTCAGGACCTCGATCGGCCCGGCCGTGTCGCGGTCACGGATCCAGTCTGCCTGCGCCTTCGATGCGGTGATGCCGACGAGCTCACGCGCCCCGTGCGCTGATGCGGCCCGCCGCAGAAGTCCTCCCCAGCCGCAGCCGACATCAAGCAGGCTGCCGCCCTGGACGCCGGCCGCATTGAGGTGCCAGTCGATCTTGTCGAGCTGGGCCTCGTGCAGCCGCGCGGCACCCGGACGTCTACCCTCCCACCGCGCCGCCGAGTAGGTCATGCTGTCATCAAGCCATGCCGCGAAGAAGTCGTTGCCGACATCGTAGTGCTTGCGGATCGCTGCTTCGGAGGCGCCACGAGCACCTTGCGCGTTGCCCACCACGGTCAGGTTTCGCCGACCATCCGGGCGACGCTGCGCCAGGCCAAAACGAACCCGGCGAGGAAAAGCAGATCGACCACGGCCATCGGAATCCACATGTCGGACACGCCAACCGTGAACTCATACCAGAATGCCAGCCCGGAAAACGCGGCTTTGAGGCCGATGCCGTAGGGGATCATGGCCCGGTGGTGCACCGGGTTCGAACTGATCTGCAGAAACATCACCCCGAACAGGACGAGCAGAATGGCAGGGAATTCCACGTAGGTCGGATGCCCTGCGGGCGGCACGTCGAAATACGTGAATAGCCGCTCGTGCGCGAAGAAATACACGAACCCCAGAATGAGATCGTACAGCCCGGCCACCACGAATAGGATCTTGATCGATTTCAAGTTCATCTCGGCTCTCCCATCTTGATCTCTCGTCGCAGTTGCTTGTGGATGTCCATGTAGGCGCGCCTTCGACGGACGAATTCAGAATCTGTGTAGAGTTCGGCGATCAGCCAGCGCATTCCGGCCTCCAGGTCTTCGACGCTCATCCGTTTCGGACGGTAGGTCACGTCGAACAACGTGCAGCGATCCCAGAAACGCTCCTCGAGTAGCCGCCCCTCATTCCGCAGACGGTCATAGAGCGGCGTGCCGGGGAAAGGCGTCATCACAGTCGCTTGCACTTCGAGGAGGTTTGACTCCCGGACGAAATCCCGAACCCGTTCGAAGACTGAAGTATCCTGCCTGTCGAGGCCCAGAACGAAGCACCCGTTGACGCTGATGCCGCGCGATTGGATGCGCTCGATGGCTTCCATGTAGGTCTCTGCCCTGTGCGCTTTCCAATCGTGCGGATCGAGCCCCTGAAGCCCCTCCGGCGACGGGCTTTCAAGACCGATCAGGATCTGCCGGCAGCCGGCCTCTCGCATCAGGTCGAGGAGGTCGAGGTCGTCGTCAACGGAGATGTCGGTCTCGGTGAACCAGCGCAGGTTCAAAGGCGCCATTTTCCGCATCAACGCTTTGCCCCACTTGCGGTTCACGAAGGTGTTGTCGTCGGCGAACTCGACGAAGGGCGTCTTGACGATATCGGTTACCGCCTTCAGCTCGTCGATCACCCAGGCCACCGGCTTTTGTTGAAAGCTCGACGTGATCCGCAAGCTCGCGGCACAGAATTCGCAATTGATCGGACAGCCGCGGGAGGTCTGGACCGTGACCCGGTTGTAGTCACGCCCCTTGAGCAGGTCGAAACGGGGGCGCACGCAGGCGCCGGGCTTGAACACGTCGCGTTGCAGGCCGTCGTAGCGCGGTTTCAGCCGGCCGGCCCGGAAATCCGCCACGAGGTCCGGCCAGGCACCCTCGGCCCCACCGACGACGATGCTGTCGGCGTGCCGTTGGGCCTCCTCGGGCATCAGCGACACGTGCAATCCGCCCAGCACCACCGGTATCCCGGCCGCACGGTATTGGTCGGCCAGTCGATAGGCCGCCTCGATCCGGGCGGTGAACGACGAGATACCGACCAGGTCGAACGGTTCGATATCTCCCTCGGGCGGCATATCGTCGATTTCGCGGTAGCAGACCTCCACATCTTCCGGCGTCAGTGCCGCAACCGTCAGCAGGCCGAGGCTCGGCAGCGATGCGATGACCTGCCCCCGGGTGACGAACTGGGGCAGAGTCACGCCCATCGCCGCCAACTCCGGGCTCCGCACCCGAACGCCACTCAGCGCGATGAGCCCGATCCGCATCAGCCCTCGTCCTTCGTATCCTCCGCGAGATGCCGCTCGATAACCTCGAGCATACGGGTGATCGTCGCTGAGGTGAAAATCTCCTGGTCATCGATCAGGAAGTCGAATTCGTCCTCGATTTCCGACAGGACCTCCAGCCGACCGAGGCTGTCGAGGCCGATGGCTTCCTGAAGATCGGCGTCCGCCGAAACAGCGTCTGCCGGCTTTCCGGCGATCCGGGTGATCGTGGCCCTGAGCCAGGTTTCGCGCTGCTCCAACTTCATCGTCGACCGCCTTCCAGGTGCCCCGAGAGGGCGGCATGGGCGCCGATGAGGACCGCTAGCGTCACCGCCATTGCCGGAAGGCTGGCCAGGTATTTCAACGGAGGCACGAACGCGGCCGCGATCAGCGTCAGGGGAAGGAACAGGTTGCCGAGGTTCATCGCCAGGAACGCCAGTTTCTTGCGGCGCGGATCGTACGCGGCACCCGATAGGTGATTTGCCAACAGGATGTTGAGGATTCCGAGCCCGAAAAACGCGATGTGCCCGAGCCTCAGCAACCGTCGTGAAAGGTCGTCGTAGTCACCGATTACAGGGGGGACGGGAAACGGGCCGTCGAACGACCACAGGCTCAGCAGTAGCCCGGTAAGCGCGCCGACCGCGATGCTGCTCCACGCCACGGCGATATTTCCGAAGATGTCCGTCGTATGTCGATTGCCAGCCACGCCTTGCCTGTCGCCTTCGCGGTTGGGCGCCAATCCACCTCGTTTCCGTTTCACATCCTCATCATGCACCCAAGCCAGTCGCGACACCAGACCGGCCCAAGGAAATCGGCCGTGGTCGCGACGATGGGCCGCGATGTCCGCCTTGTCGTTCCCGGGGGCAATCATTTCGCTGCCAGCCATTCGAGCGCCCGATCGACGGCCGCGAGGCCTTGCCGGCAGACTTCGGTGCGCCAGCCCGGGTCATCGGGGGCGAACGCGGCCTTCAAAGCCGCCTTGATGTGCTTCCCTTTCGAGCTGTTTTGATCGCCGTAGTGGTGGAGCCAGTTTTCTGCCCGCAAGGCGCGAAGGACTCTGATCGAGGAAAAGGTCCCGAACTCGATGCTCGCGGCGGTGACCTGCGCACCCGGCAGAGCTCTGGGCCCTGCGCGTTTCAGTGTTCCGAAAAGGTCGGCGGAGACGGAGTCGGACATTTTCGTCGACCGGACCCAGCCTCCCCAGATCTCGGTCGCTCGGGCCCATTCCGGTGTGTCCTTTGCGGAGTTCAGGATGATTTCGCTCATGGCGTAGCTGCCGAGACCGGTATGCACATCCAGGAACACCACGTGGTCAGCATCGCGAGCGTGGCGCGACAGGATTTCTGCCAGGGACTTCGCGGACCAGGACGGCTTCCGGCCGCCGTAGAACAACCCTCGGGGATGGCTGAACTGCCCCCCGGTGATGGCCTGTTTCGTTGCGCCCATTCCGTGCTTTGCCGCGTACCCGAGCGCGCGGGCCAAGGCGCGAAGGTCGGACAAGGTCGAAATCGAGGTGGGCGCGATCGCGTCCGCCAGGGCCTGATACCCCGGGTTGACCGGAGCGCGGGCGCCTTTCGCCGCGAAATTCCGGTTCAGATCGACGTTTTCCTCCGTGAAGCGGCGCAGCCAGGCAAAACCAAAGGGATTCAGCGCGTGGATCAGGACGATCTTGACGCCAATGTCCGGAAGTGGATTTTTCCCCGATCCGTTCAAAAGCCCCGTCTGGATTGCACTTCCCGCGAAACCTTCGACGCCGTGGGTCCCTGAACACAGGACAAACACCCGGGTCGCCTCCGGGTCGCCCAGCGCTGCAATGTCGATCGCAAGCTCTTCGCCTTGCGGACCGGTCTGCGGTGAGATGATGCTTTCGACAGTCGCGCCGGCCTCACATGCGGCTCCCTGAAACTGCCTTCGTGCGGTCCCGTAACTGGCGGCAAATTGGCAATCCACCGATTCCTCTCCTCGCGAGTATCAGCTTGCCACCGGAGCCCGTCCCCGGCGATGACCTCGGTCAAGACCCGGCCCTGAAGACCCCATCCGGAACCACCTGCCGGAGAGAGGTGAAGCCCTAGCTGGGCGGCTGATCAGGGACGGGGGCGCCGCGTCGCGAGGTCGCCCACCCGCATCCGGGCGCTGCGTCGGTCCCGGTTTTCGGATCTCATTCCGGCGGCGTCTTCTCCCGGGTGCTTTGCGCGTGACAGGTGTTTGGAGGCGAACTGGTATGGGGCCCGCCGCAACAACGATACCCCGACAAACGCGTGACTATCGTTTGTGATCGCTTGGAAAAGGCCAAGCGGGATTCTATCGCCTTTCTGTGGGCCTCACCGCTGCCGAACCAATGCACCTGTCCCACGTCGATCTCGCCGACGCCACCCGAAGCCAGGTGTTCGAAGACGCCGTCGGTGTGGCGTTGTGCCCGATCGATCGATTGATCGAAATCGTCGTCGTGGACCCGAGCTGTTGAACCCAGATCAGGCCAGCCCTCACCGTCAACATCGACGAGATCCGTGATGTGCATGTCTGACTGCCCGTCAATGTTCCGGTCGGCACCCTGTTGAGTCCAGCGCCTGAGCCCGGGGTCAGCGGTCAAGAACTCCCCGCCAGAGAAGACAAACCAATCCACACGGCCATTCGCATTCGGATCGAACGCGGTGCCGAATTCGTGCGTGGCACCCTTATCTTGGCTCTGGAAACATGCGAAGAACCAATGCCGTCGTCGTCGTCCTTGTCAGAAACCACCAGGTGAGGAGACGACCTCGAACAGTCGTGTTTCTCCCTCGGAGACGGCGCGTAGAAAATCTCCGCCGTCCTGCTTCGAGAGCAGCCCGGACAGGTCCATGTTGGTCTTGGTCATTCGCAGGCCGACAGGGCAGTGCGAAGCAATGTCCCGAGAGGCGGGGTCTCCGTGTGGTCCGTGGTTGAAGTCGCCGATCATACGCCTCCTTTCACGGCAGAATTGGCCGAGCCAATTCGCCTGCCGGCCAAAGGATGGCCAACAGGAATTGCACCGTCGAAGGCCTGGAAATCACACCACGTCCTCGGAAACCAACTCGGCAGATCGCCGTGCAATCGCCTGGCGGGCCGTGCAAGTGCGAGAGCTTCTTGGCTACTCTCGGACGCGAACCGCGTGACCGCAGGAAGTCCGGGACCAGGGCCGAGGCGCCTGCTTCGAACTCATCGAAGGATGGTACAATCCCTCGTTCCGCCGCTCGGCTTGGGAAAACAAGCCATCGATCAGCCGCGAAGGGTCTGCCGTTGCGGGGCTGGACTCTCCGAGCCCGGGACCGCCGATCAAACTGCGGGAGCTCCACCTCCGTTTCCCGGCTCACGGCCCTCTCCGTTGGTTGCTGGGTCCCCTTCGATCACCTGGGGAAAGCCGGCCCGTAACCGCCATCGACGGTCAACACGGCGCCGGATATCGACGACGCCCGAAGCGACAGCAGGAAAGACACGGCGTAGGCCATGTCGTCAGCCGACAGAGCCACCCCCAAAGCGTTGCGCTTGCTGTAGTGTTTGGCGAGGTCATCGGGGCTTACGCCGTGATGTGACGCCCGGTTGGCTTTCAACTCCTTCCCCCAAAGGCTCGACCCTTCGAGAACCACATCCGGATGCAGAACATTTGCCCGGATGCCATGGGGGCCCTCTTCAACGGCGACGGTCTTGGCCAATTGCAGCAGGGCGGCCTTCGACACCGAGTAGGCGGCGACCCCGGGCACCACGTCGAAGGCATCTTTTGACCCGACATAGACCAGAGACGGTCCGCGATCCGAGCCCCGCAGATGCGGCAGCAGGGCCTGGGTCAGGTGAAAGGGCGCCATCAGGTTGATGTCGAGCACGCGGCGGAAATCTGCTGCGCTGGTGCTGGCCAGATCGGTGGAGTTGACCACGCCGGCTGCCATGACCGCCCCGTCGACATGGCCATAGGCCTGGGTTGCCTTCGCAACGCTGTCCCGGTTCGGCGCCGGATCGCTCAGGTCTGCGACGACCCATTGTGCGTCCAGCGATGCCGCGACTGCCGGAAGGGTCTTCGAGACGTCGGCGAGCACCAACCGCGCGCCCTCGGCGTGGAGCAGTTCGGCGATCCGTCTGCCGATGCCTGAGGCGGCTCCGGTGACGACATAGACCCGTCCCTGGTGATCTGCGGGCTTGGGGAATCGGGTTTCAGGTGTGGCGGTCAATTCAGGCTCCAGAGTTGTTGTGCGATCTGCATCGATGCGCGAAAGCGCGATTGCGCGGCGGCAAGAGCCTCGCGCTGCGACCCATCGGGCTCGTAGCGTTTTTGCCTGTGGAACACGCCCGAGGCCTTGGCCGCACCGGCATCCGGCCAGATGCCGACGCCGATCCCGGCGCAGAGGGCGGCGGCGAGGCAGTTGGATTCCTGGTTGCCGAGGAGTTGAACGGGAATCCCGAGCCCGCTGGAAATCGACTGCATCAGGAGCGGGTTCAGTGCACCGCCGCCAACGATGGTCAATTCGTCGATGTTCCTGCCGGTGACCCGGACCACGTCCTCGTAGAGCGTCTGCAGCGAACAGGCGATGCCCTGGATGACGGCCTTGTAGAGATGCCCACGCCCGTGTTCGACGCGGATGCCATGGAAGACACCCGACGCATTGCCGTGCTGATGCGGGGCCCCGCCTGGGCGCAGGAAAGGCAGGAAAACCGGCAAGGTCTCGTCAACACCGATAGCGCGCGCGTCCTCCAAGGCACGTCCAAAGGCGTCTTTGGGCGCAAACTCGCTATAGGCGGTGTCGACAAACCATTGCTGACCGATGGCCCCGGTGAAGCTGACGTATTGGCTGTGATACAGGCCGGGAACGAGGTGCCGATAGCAGATCATCTTGCTGTCGAAATCGCCGAAGGGCCTGGTTTCGATGGTCCCGCCCCAGAGCGCGGAGCCAAGATAGAAATAGGCGTCGCCTTCGGACAGCGCTGCGGACCCGGCGGCGGCACAGGGTCCGTCGCCCGCACCGACGGCCACCGGCGTGCCGGGGCGCAGACCGGTGGCTTTGGCAATCTCGGGCGAGATGTGCCCCGCAACCTCGGTGGACTCGATCATGTCGGGGAACAGGCCCGCGTTGAGGCCGGCACAGTCCAGCACAGCCTCGCTGTGACGACCGGCTCTGAGGTCGAAGGCGCCGCCAAGACATTGATCGGTCGGGTCCGTCGCGAGCGCCCCGGTCAGGCGATAGAGCACGTATTCCTTGGCGTGCAGCCATTTCGCTGCCTTGGCAAACAGCTCGGGCTGGTGCTCGGCAAACCACATCATCCGGAAGGCCGAGGTCATATGGACCGGGTGGCCCTGATAGGTGATGTCGTAATAGGCTTCATGGCCGCCGAAATCGTCGAGGAAGCGGGCGGCCTGGGGCTTGGCGCGCTGGTCGGCCCAGATCGGAATGCTGTCGACCAGAAGGTCCCCCTCGGCCGAGATCGGCACCTGCCCCATCATCTGGCCGGAAAAGGATATCCCGGCAACACGGCCCGGATCGACCGAGGATTGCTCAATTACGTCGCGCAGACCTGCCAGGGTGCCGTCTACCCAGTCCTGCGGGCGTTGTTCGACGTGGTCTGCCAGGGGATAGGCTGTTTGGTAGGTACGGTATGCCGAGGCCAGAAGGTGCCCGTCGGTGCCGAACATCGCGACTTTGACTCCGGTGGTGCCGATGTCGATGCCAATCAAGACCTGATCCATCTCGTTCCCTTTCACGAGCTTCGGTTTCCTTCGGTCAACGTCCAGAAATCGGCGCAGACCACGTTGTCGGCCCCGGCCTCAAGACTGGCCAGGATGGTCTCTTCTTCGGTCTCCGCCGGGGCCATGGCCGCGAGCCTGAACCGGCCGCCGGCCGCCTCGGCCATGGCCGAGATCCGCGCCGTGTCGGGCAACGGCAGGCCCGACGCCGCGACACCGTTGGACAGAATCAGAAGGCGCGTTCCACAGCTTGCAAGATCGTCAGCCAGAGCGGCGAACCGGTCGGGCGGAATGGCAGTGAGAGATGTCACCACCCATTTCTCGCCAACCATCGTCGCGAGCCCGGCGAATTCCTCGCGCGAGAAAGGCGCAGCATCGAGCCATGGGCCGACGCCGTGCATGACCGCGCATGGGCCGTTCTGGATCGCCGACAGCTCGTCGATCGCCACCTTCTTGGCAGGCCACACCCATTGTCCGATGGGAAAGCCGACGATGCCCGAGACCCGGACACTGAGCCCGGCCCCCTGCACCTCGGCCATGGCCTCTGCGACCATGTTCTCGTTGACCACGAGATGCGGGATCCCGCGCGCGGCGGCCCGGTGGACGTCGCGGGCCACGGCCGCCCTGTCTGGCTCCAGACCAAGGCTCGCGGCAATGATCCTGTCGGTCGATATCATGGCGCGGCCCTCTCGGCGTTGTCCTGCATCTGCAACCGCCCGGCATAGTCGGCGATGATCTCGAAGACCGAGGCCGAGTGCACGATCCCGACCCCGCGCGACAGAAAATGATCGACCTGCGCCAGGGTCCGCACGTTTCCGGAGGGATGGATGTCGATCCGGCCGTTGAAGTGTCGGTGCACCAGATCGACCTCCTCCAGCGACGTGCCCCAGCCGTAGCCGGTGTTCATCTTGACCCGGTTGGCGCCGCCCTGAAGGATCGCCTCGCAGGCCGCGACGATCTGGCGATCGTCGAGAAGCGTCGCCTGGATGACCATGGCCATCGGAAGCCGGTCTTTGCAGGTCTCCATCACCTTGCGGGTCTCCGCAGTGACGTCGTTCCAGAGGTTGTCGACCAGATTGGCGTAATCCAGACAGTAACAGCTGTCGTCGATGCCCTGCTCCAGCAGGTAGTCGAGCTGAAACAGCTTCTGCTTCACCGTCGCATTGCCGCAGGGGTAACCGATGGGCACATGCAGTTTGGCGTATCCGCCCAGCGTGTCGCGGGCGGCATCGAGCATCGCGGCCTCGCAATCGAAGGCCTCGATGTTCAGACCCGAACGGCGCAATCTGTTCGCCTCGGCGACGACGTCGGCAAGGGTTTTCTCTTCGCCAAGAACGCCGAAATGGAACACGCTGGCAAAGGCCTGCACCCGGGGGTCGGTGACATAGGCGCCAATCAAGGTAGCTCTCCCTCGTCAAAGACAAAAGCTTCGTCGCTAGCGCCGGCGCGCACCTCGACGACCTCGCCGTTGGGACCGGTCTGGCCCGGGGCAATTTCTTCCGGTGCGGGCGTCTCGATGACCAGCTTCGACCACGCTGGGTGGCTGGCGAACCTGGCGTCGGGTTTGCGTGTTTCCGGGGTGGACGCGATTTCGAGCGAATAGCCGCCGCTTCGCACAAACCTCACATCGATCGGGCCGTCCGGCGTCGGAATCTCGACATCAGCGACCGGCACAAACCCGAACCGGCTGTAGAACTCCGTCGCCTCTGCCACGTCGCGACAGCGAACGCCGTAGTGATCGTGCCCGCCGACATTGACCATCTGGGCGGCGGCCTCGGCCGCGGTCGTCGCGTTGTTCTGGCAGAGTTCGATCCGGGCGTCCTCGGGCCCGAACGCAAAGGCGATGCGCACGCCTTCGGTCCAGAACATCGGCAGGTCGATCGGGCCGTCCGGGGTGACGTCCGGATCGAGACGCACCCATTTCGCCCGTAGCGCCATCACGGCGGCATCGACGTCCACGGTCTTGAGGGCCAGGTGATCAAGCGGCCCGTGGCCGAGCACCACGCCCGGTTCGGCCCGCACCAGTTCGATCACCTGATCGAGACGCCGCATCCGCAGGTTTTCGGTCTCGGCCCCGATCTGTCGCACATCGAGGTAGCCGCGTTCGGCCTTGAAGCCGAAGCGGTCGGTCAACTGCCATGCCGCTTTAGCCAGATCGCTGGTCTGCATCTGGGCAATGACGCGAAAGCCGCGTTTGGGGTGGTCGGATGTCGCCATGTCAGATTCCGTTCCCCGGTCAGATCAGGATGGTTTGCGCGTGTTTACGCACGAATTCTTCGTTCAGGTCGATACCAAGCCCCGGTGCATCATCGGCGACCAGACGTCCGTTCACAGGCTGCGCATCCTGTACGCAGATGTTCCGGTTGGCCGAACAGGTGGCGTTGACGTGATGCTCGTAGATCTCGAAATTCGGGATCGCGGTCTGGATATGCACGGCCGCCGCGGCCGAGACCGGTGATCCGCAGACATGCCCCTGCACCGTCACTTCATAGGCATGGGCCATGTCGCAGATCTTCTTGCCCTCGGTGATCCCCCCGGCCAGGCAGAAATCGGGTTGCAGCATATCGAGCGAGGCATCCTCCAGGTAGCTGCGATATTGCCACCGGGTAAAGATGCGTTCCCCGCCCGCCATCGGCATATGCGGCATCCGGCTCTTGAGCGTCTTTGCCGGACCGGAACTGTTGTAGTTCACCGCCTCCTCGACCATGAACAGGTCATACTCGGCGCAGGCCTCGGCCAGTTTCTGACCCCCGGTCAGCGATGTGAACGAGTGCAGTTCCAGGATGATGTCCGGGCCCGGGCCAATGGCGTCGCGCACCGCGGCAACCCGGCTGGTGGCGCGTTGGATCATCTTCTTGTCCAGGGCCCCCTTCATCCGGTTGGCATTTTCGACCTCTCCGGTTTCGGTGATCATGATCGGATCCACCTTCACCGCATCGTAGCCCTCCGCTATCGCTGTGGCCGCGGCTGCGGCATATTCTTCCGGGTGCTTCAGGTTGTACCAGGTGCCGTCCTTGCTCCAGCTGAACTGGATCTGGCTGGCATAGCAGCGCAGGTCTTCCTGCACCCGGCCGCCGAGCAGTTGCCAGACCGGCTGGCCAAGCGCCTTGCCGGTGATGTCCCAAAGCGCGATGTCGACCGCGCTCATCGTGGCGTTGATGACCGGACCGCAGGCTCCGCCCCAGAAGGAAAACCGCTGCATCCTGTTCCAGATAACCTCGCGGTCCAGCGGATTGGCGCCGATCACAAAGGCCTTGACGAAATCCTGCAGCATTCCGACCGCAGCGTTGTGGCCCACGCCGTAGGCCAGACCGGCCTCTCCCAGACCGACAATCCCGTCGTCGGTGGTCAGCTTCAGAAGGATCGGGTGCCAGGACCCCTGGGTCTTGGTGAAGTTCTCGGAGAAGCTCAGATCGAGGCTGAAGATCTCGGCGGATACGATTTTCATTGCTTGCTCCATTTGATCGTTTGGGACCACGTTCCTCGGCTAGAACCCGAAGTATTGCGGAACCAGATTGGTGAGGGCCGGGATCGACCCGATAAGGATGAGAATGACGAACTTGATGGCGAGGAACGGCAGGAGCTCACGAACGAGATCGCTGACCCGGAGCCGCACAACGCTGCACATCGCAAACAGGACATTGCCGATCGGTGGCGTGGCCAATCCGACGGTAACATTGACGATGAGCATGATGCCGAGTTGTTCCGGGGTGACGCCGATACCATAGGCGATCGGGGCGACCACGGGGGCGAAGAGGATCAGCGCCAGGGCCGGATCCATGAACATGCCGAGGATCAGGAACATCAGGTTGATGATGAAGATCAGCACCAGCGGCGACGCGTCCAGCGCGGCGAAAAAACTGCGCGCCGTACCGGAGACATCTTCAAGCGCGAACACCCAGCTCATGGTCAGCGCGGCGCCGATCATGAACAGGAGCCTGGCCGCTTCGAACGACGAGCTTGCAAGTATCCGGCCGACTTCGGGCAGGCCGAAAGCGCGGTAGATCACAACCGCGACGAACAGGGCGTAGACCACCGAAACGGCAGCCGCTTCGGTCGGGGTCATGATCCCGCCGACGATCCCGCCGATCAGGAATACCGGCATCAGCAATGCGAGTGCCGCATCCTTGGTGCTGGCAAGCATCTCGCGCCTCGAACGCTTGACCTCGGACTTCGGGAAATCCCGGGGTTTTGCCTGAACGCCGATCACAGCCATGTCCGCGACCGCCATGAGCACGCCGGGGATCAGCGCCGCGAGGAACATGGCCCCCACCGAAACGTTCATGATCGCACAGTAGAGGATGATGATGCCGCTGGGCGGGATGATCGGCCCCACCAGCGACGACGCTACCGTCACAGCCGCGGCAAAGGCCCGGGGATAGCCGGCCTTCTCCATCGCGATCACTTCGATCTTGCCAAGCGCAGCAATGTCGCCGATCGCGACGCCGGTCAGGCCTGAAAACAGAAGCGACGCCAGAACATTGACATAGGCAAACCCGCCGCGCACGGCGCCAACGACGAGATTTGCGAACGTCATGAGCCGTTCGGCCATGCCCGACCGGTTCATCAACTCGCCGGCCAGCAGGAAGAACGGGATCGCCGTCAGGATGATGAAATCGACCCCTTCGAAGACCTTCTGCGGCAACAGTTCGACGAAGCTCGGAATGGGACCGGTGACGAAATACAGGCCCGAAATCGCGATCATCGAAAAAGCGATCGGAACGCCCGCGAAGATCATCGCGAAGAAGAGAAGCAGAACGATACCAATGGACATGGCGCCTATTCGACCTCCTCTGCCGGGCGAAACGACCCGTACATGTAGTCGCTCTGTTTCGGCAGCGGGGGAGGGCTTCGCCCAGCAAGCGTGCCGAGATCGCGGGCGATCAGGAGAAGCGCCAAAACGGTGATCAACGTGAAGGAAACGGGCACCGCCACAGTCGGAAAGAACATCGGCCATTGCGTGCCAGGCGAGGTCACACTCCACATCGAGACGGCAAATTTCCATCCCGTCCAGGCGGTGACGGCACTTACCGCGACGATGATCGCGCGGACGACGATGGTCTGCGCAAGCCTGCCTCTGGGGCCAAGTTTTTCAGCGAGCATGTATAACGTGATGTGGTCGTCGAACAGGACCAGAACGGCGCCCCCCAGCATCACCATCCAGACCATCAGGTACCGCGTGACCTCTTCCGACCAGGCCGGCGAGTAGGAAAACAGGTAGCGCGTGACGACAAGGCTGACCATCGTCGCGACCATCCCGATCATGCAGATAAACAGAATGATCGTAACCAGCCTGCAAAACGCGCTCATAACATGCGTCATTGGTTCACCCCGGCCAAGAGAGGTCCCGGGCATCCTCTGCCCGGGACTGCGTTCATGGGACGCGACGCTAGAGTTTGGCCTCTGCCGCCTTGACCGCCGCGAGGAGCGCATCCAGGAGCTCACCGTCGACACTGCCCCGCAGTGCCTCCAGCGCGGGCCCCTGGGTGGCGGCCTGGAACTTCGCCTTCTCTTCGACTGAGGGGTCGACGATCGTCACGCCGGCGGCTTCCAGGTAGGCCCGGTCCTTGATCTCGTTCTCGACGGAGATCATGCGGTTCATCGTCTTCATGTTTTCGGCCGCCGTCTCGACCACCGCCCGCAGATCCTCGGGGAGCGACTGAAGCCATTTCTCCGAAGTCGCGATCATGAGGATCGAATAGACGTGACCGTCCAGAATGATGTGTTTCTGCACCTCTTCCAGCCGCGGAACGCGGAACGTCGACAAGGCGTTTTCCTGCCCGTCCACGACCCCGGTCTGGAGCGAGGTATACAGGTCCGCCCACGGGATCGGCGTCGGCGAGGCACCCAGCGACGAGACGATCTGCATGTGCACCGGGTTGCTCATGGTGCGGATCTTGAGGCCTTGCAGGTCCTCGACGGTCTCGAGCGGCCTGTTGGCCGAATAGTGGCGGTAGCCGCCGTTCTCGAGCCACGGCATCGGTCGGATACCAGCTTCCTCCGCCATCCGGTCGGCGATCATCTGGCCGACTTCGCCATCGAACACCTCGTAGGCAACCTGGCGGTCAATGAAGAGGTACGGAAGACCCAGAATCTGGACATCCGGGAAATAGGGGGCGACATGGCCCTCAGAAGCGACCACGGCCTCGACCTGGCCGCCGCGCACAAGGTTCAGCACGTTCTCGGTCTTGCCGAGCTGGCTGCCCCAGAAGAACTGGACGTCGATCCGGCCGCCGGACTTCTCCTCGACCTCCACTTCGAACGCCAGCTGCGGTGTGCGCGCGTAGTGATAATCGTCCGGGCCGGGCTCGGGGTCCGCGGCCGCGATCTTCATGACGTAGTCGGCGGCGACGGACGCTTGCCCGCTCAGCACGAGCGCAGTCGCGAAAAGTCCGCCTGTCAGCACGGTCCTTGCGCACAGGTGATAGTAGATTCCCATGATTTCCTCCCGGTTATGGTTGCGCTTCCGGATTGACTTGCTCCGAGGAGCAAAACGCCCCGGCCTCCCTGCCGGCGCTGTCTTCCGGATTGCCTCGTCAGTTCAGCATTTCAGGCCTTTGCCGTTCCGTGCCGAAGAATCCTTCTGGAGGTAGTTAACCACCGTTTGTGTAGTTCTGCAACCGTTTGATGCCGTTGACACACAAAAAGCGGAAGTCTAACGTGTCAATACGTAGTGGAACTACTTATGGAGGCGAGATTTTGCTTGCACCGCCGACATCACATCTCGTCAGCGCCGCGAGCGGAACGCTGGAAAACCCCACCCGGACCTACCGTAAACACCTGCGGGATCTGGAAGGGCTCTATGAGGATCGGGCGGCATTCGAAACGATGGTGGCCGAGGACGGTGATCGGATCGTCTACCAGGTTCAAGACCGGCACCCGGCGCAGGAGGCCGGCGATCTGATCTTCGGTGTGACCCTGATGCAGCCCGGCCGGATCGGCGACGAATTCTTCCTGACGCGCGGCCATATTCACGCAAACGCCAACCGGCCCGAGGTTTACTATGGCGAAAGCGGGGAGGGGCTGATGCTGATGGAATCGCCCGAGGGCGAGGTCCGGATCATCGAGATCCGCCCGCGCGTGCTCTGTTACGTCCCGCCGTTCTGGATCCATCGGTCTGTCAACACCGGGGCCGTGCCGTTCGTGATGACCTTCATCTACCCCAGCGACTCCGGCCAGGACTATGGGGTGATCGAGCAGACATCGGGCATGCGCAGTCGAATCGTTGCAAGCGACCAGGGGTGGAAAGAGGTTGCAAACAAGGGCTACCGACCCCGCAGCACAGATCAGATCAAGGCGATCTATGACAGCGGGGATGCGGCGTGACCGTGTGTGACCTTCAAAGGCAGACCGGCGCCCTACCTGTGAGGGCCTACGATGTCCCAGGGCACGCGAGTATGTTTTCCGGCGGGCCAGGAAGGCCGGCCATCAATGCAGCCTCGCTCGCGCATCGGGCTTTGAGCTTCAATTCGACCGGCGACATCTTTGCGGACACAAGGCCCAGATACCTTCTTGAGCCGCATGGGCACACCGTCGGCGGGACCCGGGTCGCGACGCGGGCCGATATCGGGTGCAATTGGGTCGGCATCTCGGAGACGGCAGAGGTTGCCGTGCCGGCGGTTGGTGACCTGCGCGGGGTCCAAGATGTATGACCTGGCCACACAGCCGACGCTCCATTTCATCGGTGTCACCACCGCGCAGAGCTCTATCATGAACGTCTTTCCCGCATGGGCGCGCCATCTCGGGCTCGCCGATGCGGCCATTCGCGGCATGGATTTCAAGCTGCATGACGACCGCGAGGAATACCGCGCGGCCGTCGCGTTCATCCGCGACGACCCGCTGTCACCGGGAGCCCTGGTGACGACACACAAGCTCGATCTGTTCGATGCCTGTGGCGACATGTTCGATGTGATCGATGACCACGCAGAGCTGATGGCCGAGGTGTCTTGCATCTCGAAACGTGCCGGCAAGCTGGTGGCCCATGCCAAAGACCCGATCTCGTCCGGGCTGTCGATCGACGGCTATTTGCGTCGCGACCACTTCGCGGAAACCGGGGGCGATCTGTTTTGCATGGGTGCGGGTGGCTCGACGATCGCGATCAGCTGGCATCTCATGAAGGCCGTAGCGGCGGAGAACCGCCCCGCGCGCATCGCGATTTCGAACCGCTCACAGAGGCGGCTCGACCATATCCGCAGGATTCACGAGAAACGGGGCAGCGATATCCCGGTCTCCTACATGCTCGCCCGCGAGCCCAAGGACAACGATCGGATCCTCGCCGGGCTCCCCTCAGGCAGCCTGGTCGTCAATGCCACGGGGCTGGGCAAAGATGCACCGGGCTCGCCGCTGACGGATGCCGCTCGATTCCCGCACAGGGCGGTGGTCTGGGAGTTGAACTACCGCGGCGATCTTGCCTTCCTGGACCAGGCGCGGGCGCAGGAAGCGGCCTGCGATCTGCAGATCGAGGACGGCTGGAGCAATTTCCTGCATGGCTGGACGCAGGTTATCGCCGAGGTGTTCGGCATCGAGATCCCCCCATCCGGGCCGGTGTTCGGCGCGCGCTCGGATATCGCGCTTCATGCCAGTGGCCGCACCGGATGAAACGGACCCTTGTGACCCCTCGCTCGCTGTGCGCGGCGCGATCTGCCGGATCTGGGCGGCGCCCTCGGTACATGACGATGCGTGAAGCGAGTGCGCTGCGGCAGGACGGCGACATCCGTCGTCGGACCCTGCATCGTTTCGGGCTGGTCGAGGTCACCACCGCCGCCGAAGAAGACCTTCTGCCAGAAAAAAGCCATTCGATGCCTCGGCGGGATGACCCGCCTTTGTTGCCGACACCGCATCCGTTCGCATCGCTCGAAATCAATCAGGCCCGACCAAGTGACTAGAGCAAACGATAACCTGCTGGAAACGATCAGCCGCGAACTTCCGAGCCTGAAACGGTCGCAGGTGAAGGTGGCGAAGTTCGTGCTTGAGCATCCGGCAGAGGTGACCGAGATGCGTCTTGCGGACATCGCCTCCAGGACCGGGGTCAGCGAACCTTCTGTCATCAGGTTTTGCGTGTCGATCGGGTGCACGGGCTACCAGGACATGAAGATCGCCCTGGCCCGTTCTCTGGCCTATGCCCGCTCGACCTCGCACAGCGCCATCTCCGAAACCGACAGCGCGTCGGACGTCATCGGAAAGATCTTCGACTACAACCTGTCGAGTTTGAACTGGGTGCGCGCAAAGCTCGACGAGGAGCAGATCATCAACGCGGTCGAGGCCCTGTCGGCCGCAGGCCAGATCCAGTTTTTCGGGTTTGGAGCCTCCGGCATTGCGGCCCTGGACGCCCAACAGAAATCTCCCCTTTTCGGCAAACCCTGCGGCGCCATCGTCGATGACCACCAAATGATGATCACCGCAGCCATGCTGCAGCCGAACGACGCGGTCGTGGCCATTTCCAACACTGGCACAACCCGCGAGATTCTGCAGGCCGTGCAGGTCGCGCGCGACCGAGGCGCGGTCGTCGTCGGGATCACCGGCAGCCCCGACACACCTCTGGCGCGCCGGTCCGATATATTCATTTCCGTGGAAACACTCGAAAACACAGACCTTTACACACCAACGATCAGCAGAATTGCGGCAATGGTGGTCATAGATATTCTGTCAACACTGGCGAGCCTGAAACTGCCCGAGGATCACCGGGACAGAATTCGCGAGATGAAAACTTTGTTGTCAGATTTCCGAAACACCGGATTGATCTGATGTGCCGATGGCGGGCCGACGCGTTTTGGCTGCCGAGAGGGCAGGGCCAGCACTTTTCGTCGTCGTCGCTTCGGTCGACCATGCATCCGGCGTGCCTCCATTGGACGAGAAATAGAGAGAAGCTCGAACGGATCTCGCCGCAGCCGTCGAACACTGCGCATATCACAGGCATCAAGGCAGTGATCTTTGTTGTGCTTCTCGCATCAAAGGCCAAGCGCGGCGACACCATCCGGCCTGCCGCCCGCGCGGACCCTGTCCTGCACCCGCTCGGCCGGGGATGCCCGCCGCCGGGCGCAGTGAACGCGGGGCATCGACACAGCCAGGGCCGATCGCCGGTTCCGGGTCGCAGACCGAGCGTGCGATCCCGGTCCGGCCCTGAAAGCGCGACCGAAACCCGGATGGCGGCGGCCGCAACTTGTCTGATGACTGAGCGAGCCGCTGTGTGTCATGCTTTGTTAACGATATCATTCGATCTTTAGCGGATGGCCATGTTGGCAGCACGGGAGGGCTCTGCATCGGCGATCGAGACAGCCTCCGGGCTGCACTTTCAAGGCATCGACAAGCACTTCGGCGGAACCTACGCCTTGCGGGACGTGTCGATGTCGGTCGGACGGGGTGAGATCGTCGCGCTGCTGGGCGAGAACGGTGCCGGAAAATCGTCCCTCATCAAAGTGCTCGGCGGGATCCACCGTGCGGACGGCGGCCAGGTTCTGATCGACGGGGAGCCGTACCAGCACCGCGCAGGCAGTTTCGGCGCGCGACAGGCCGTCGCCTTCATCCACCAGGATCTGGGCATGATCGAGTGGATGACGGTGGCCGAGAACATCGCGCTGGCGCTCGGGTATTCGCGCAAGAGAGGGCTCATCGACTGGAAGGCGGCCGAAGTGTTCGCGGCGAAAGCGCTCGAGAAGGTCGGCTGCGACTTCGATCCCACGACCCGGGTGCAGGGTCTGAGCCGGACCGAGAAGTCGCTCGTGGCGATTGTGCCGGTTCTGGCTGTCGACAGCGATTTCCTCGTGCTTGACGAACCCATGGCCTCGCTGCCGGCGGACGAAGTCGAACGGCTGTTCGAGGCCTTGCGGCCGTTGCGCGAAAAGGGCGTCGGCATGATCTACGTGTCGCACCGGCTCGACGAGATCTTCAGGATCGCCGACCGCGTCGTCGTGTTGCGCGACGGTCGAATGGTCGGTGAGCGCGCCATCACCAAATCCGACCCGGACGACCTGGTGCAATTGATCGTCGGTCGCAAGACCCGCGCGAAGTGGTCAAGCCGTCGAAAGCGCCCGGCGACGTGCTTCTCACGATGACGGACGTTCGGGTCGGCCCTGTCGATCCCATCGACCTGGAATTGCGGCGAAACGAGATCCTCGGACTTGTCGGCTTGAGGGGCGTCGGCCATGAGGCGGTGTCGCGTGCGCTTTTCGGGGTACTCGCGCACACAGGCTCGATCCGGCTCGCGGCGGGGATGCCCGATCTCTCCAATCCCGAAGCGGCGCTTTCTTTCGGCATCGGCCTGGTGGCACGCGACAGGACGGAAGAATCCGCCGCGCCCTCTCTGACAATCCGTGAAAACATCTTTCTCAATCCCTTCGCCGTCGGCCGGAAGGTGTTTTCCTTCATGTTGCCGGGCGCAGAAAACATCGCGGCCGCAGGGCTCGGGCGCGAGGTCGCACTCAGCCCCAACGACCCGACGCTGGCGATCGAGGCGCTGTCGGGCGGGAACCAGCAGTAGGTGGTGATCGCGCGTTGGCTGGCAACCGCGCGCAAGCTCCTGATCTGCGAGGATCCCTCCGCCGGGGTCGACGTCGGGGCGAAGGCCGAGATCTACGCGCTCATCAACAAGGCGCTCGACGAGGGCGCCGGGGTGATCGTGGTGTCCACCGACTTCGAGGAAGTGGCGACCATCTGCCATCGCACCATCGTTTTCAGCCAGGGCGAGATCGTCAACGAGATCGGCGGAGACGCGATCACCACCGGCGCCCTCATCCAGGCCGCATCCGCGGGCAAGTACACCGCAGCTTGAGGACCAGCCATGCAATCGCTCGAATCAAATGCCCAGGAACCCACGAAGGCCGAGCTCAAAGGGCTCACCACCGGCCAGCGCCTCATGCGGTTCGTGCCGGTCTACGGCCTGGTGATCCTCATGTTCGGGCTCATCATCCTGTTTTCGATCCTGCTGCCGAGGACGTTCCCGACGCTCTTGAACCTGCGCGCCATCCTCAGCGACAAGTCGATCGTCGCGCTGCTTTCGCTCGGTGCGATGAACGCAATGGCCGCCGGCCGGATCGACCTCAGCGTAGGCTACGGCATCGTTCTCTGGCACGTTCCGGCGATTTCCTTGCAGACGATGTTCGGAAATCACTTCCCGGTCGCGGTGCTGATCATGGTCCTGCTCGGCGTGTTGACCGGGTTCCTGAACGGCCTCCTCGTCGAGGTTGCCAAAATCGACGGCTTCATCGCCACGCTGGGCACCGGAACGGTGCTCTACGCATTGGCGCTTTGCGTACAGGCGGGCGCCAGGTTGTCGGCGTCCTGCCTGACGGGTTCTACGCGATCTCCGGAACCTTCGTCTTCGGGCTTCCCGTCCTCGGCTACTACGTCCTGGCCATCACCGTCGCGCTGTGGCTGATCCTCGAATACACCCCGATCGGCCGGTACCTCTACGCGATCGGCGCCAACCAGACGGCGGCACAGCTGAACGGGATCCCGGCGCGCAAATGCGTCATCGCCGCCTTCATGACCTCGGGCACACTGACCGCCGTCGCCGGGGTTCTGTTCGCATCAAGACTGCGCATCGGTCAGGCCAGTGTCGGCCTGGAATTCCTGCTGCCGGCTCTGTTTGGCGCCTTCCTCGGCTCGACCACGATCAAACCGGGGCGGGTCAACGTCTGGGGCACCATCGTCGGTGTCGCCATCCTCGCGGTCGGCATTTCCGGCATTCAGCAATTCGGCGGCTCCTTTTGGGTCGAGCCGCTGTTCAACGGGGCAACCCTGCTCATCGCCATCGGCATTGCGGGCTACGCACAACGAAAGAAGGGCGCACCGAAGCGCTGAGACCAACCAACGAAAAGGCAGAAGAACCATTAAGAAACCTACCTTTGTCGGGGCCCTGCTCGCGACGACCGTGCTGTCTGCAGTCCCGGTCATCGCGGCCGACTGGGATGGCCCGACCGCGGGCCCGGTGGCGGCCGAAGGCAAGACCATCATCGTCGTCGCCGCCGACCTGAAGAACGGCGGCATTCTCGGTGTCACCAATGGGGTCGATGAGGCCGCGGCGAAGATCGGCTGGGAAGTGCGCGTTCTGGACGGCGCCGGCTCGATCCAGGGCCGGACCGGGGCCATCGGCCAGGCAATGGCGCTGCAGCCCGACGGGATCGTCATCAACGGGTTCGACGCGGTCGAACAGCAGGCCGCGCTGGAAGGCGTCGCCGCCGCCGGGATCCCGATCGTGGCCTGGCATTCTGGCCCGAAGATCGGCTGCGACGCGCCGGGCGGGATTTTCGCCAACGTCTCGACCGACGCGATGACCGTTTCGGAAGTGGCGGCGAACTGGGCGTTGGAAGATGGCGGTGACGGCGTGGGCGCCATCATCTTCACCGACTCGACCTACCAGATCGCCATCGACAAGGCCGACCGGATCAAGGAAACGATCGAGGCCGGGGGCGGGACGGTGCTCGAGTATGTCGATACGCCGATCGCCGACACATCGACCCGGATGGGCCCCCTGACCACGTCGCTGCTTCAGAAATACGGCGACCAGTGGACCCATTCACTGGCGATCAACGACCTCTATTTCGACGTCATGGGGCCCGCGCTCGCCGCGGCCGGGATCTCTCCCGAGGCCGGCCCGAAGGCCGGCTCGGCTGGCGACGGGTCGGAAGCCGCGTTCCAGCGCATCCGATCGGCCAGCTACCAGACGATCACCGTCGCCGAGCCGCTGAACCTTCAGGGCTGGCAATTGGTCGATGAGCTGAACCGCGCGGTCCAGGGTGAAGCCTGCTCGGGCTATGTCACCGCGCCCGCGTTGGTGACCAGGGAAGGTCTCGAGAAGATGGGAGACAGCAACACCTTCGACCCGGATATCCCATACCGCGAGGCCTACGCGACGATCTGGGGCAAGATGCAATCTCCTCCCGAACAGGCTCCAGAGACGGAGGCCCGGCGCGTTTGCCGGGCCCTTTTTCTTGCGCGTCTCACGGCCATTGCACGCCGCGCCGGTTGAGGATGACCGAATAGATGCTGGTCGTGGCGGTGATGAACAGCCGGTTCTTGGCGCGACCGCCAAAGCAGAGGTTGGACACCGTCTCCGGCACCAGGATCCGGCCGAGAAGCCGCCCGTCCGGCGCGACGCAATGCACGCCGTCCGCGGCCGAGGACCAGAGGTTGCCGTCGCTATCCACCCGGAAACCGTCGGCGACGCCGGGGTCGATCTTGAATAACAGCCGGCCGCCGACCGGGCGCCCGTCGACCATGTCATAGACCCGGATGTGCTGCGGGTCGGGTTGGAACATCCGTCCGGTGTCGGCGACGTAGAGGCGGCTTTCATCCGGGCTGAAGGCGAGGCCGTTCGGGCAGGCCATGTCGGTGATGACCGCCTCGATGCGCCCCGTGGGATCGACCCGGTAGACCGCGCAGGGCTGTTCCTGTTCGGCACGGAAGCCTTCGTAGTCGGTCATGATCCCGTAATGCGGATCGCTGAACCAGATCGCGCCGTCGCGGGCGACGATCACGTCGTTGGGGCTGTTGAGCTTCTTGCCCTCGTGGCGGTCCGCGATCACCGTGACCGTGCCGTCGCATTCGGTACGCGTCACCCGCCGGGTGCCGTGCTCGCAGCTGACCAGGCGCCCCTCACGATCGCGGGTATGGCCGTTGGCGTAATTCGAGGGCGCGCGGAACGTCGTCAGGCCATCTGCGTCGCTCCAGCGCAGGATGCGGTTGTTGGGGATGTCGGAGAACAACAGGCAGCCGTGATCGCCGAACCAGACCGGACCTTCCACCCAGTCGAATCCGGTGGCCAGGCGCTTCACTGGGGCATTGCCCAGAACGTAGGTCGCGAAGACGGGATCGAGAACGTCGAAGAATGCCATGACAGGGGCCCTCCCTGCATCTTTTGATATCGTTACCAGAAACCTGCGTCAAACCTCGTGAGGCGACACCATGCAAGATCGCGACGCGATGACCTCTCGCGCAGTGCGGCTTTCGGACACGGCGTTGATGCGGATGTTGCAGGCAGCGACCGAGCGTGCCGCCGCGATCGGCCAGCCGCAGTGCATCGTGATCGTCGATGTCTCGGCGGGCGAACTCGCATCGCTCCGAATGGCCGGCGCCAAGGTTCTGTCGTTGCGCTCGGCGCGGGCGAACGCACAGACGGCCGCCTCGACGGGGCGTCCCTCGGCCGATCTGCCGGAACCGGTCCACGCGGCCATCGCCGCCGCAACCGGGGGTGCGATGACCGGCCTTCCCGGCGGTCTTCCGATCTGGCTGGGCGGCCGGCTCCTGGGCGGTATCGGGGTCGGATCGGGCACGGGCGAGCAGGATACGGCGGTCGCCGCGGCAGCACTTGCCGCGATCGACGCCACGCCGGCATGATCGGCGGGGGCGGCATCGGGAACGGTTTCACCCTTGGCGCGGATCGAGCGAAAACCTACAATCGTTAACACCTCAGGCAGCGTCGAAGCAGGAAATTGGCCCGTAGCATAAAAATGAAAGATGTCGCAGCGGCGGCCGGGGTGTCGCCGATGACGGTGTCGCGGGCCTTTCGCGCCGATGCGCCGATCGACCAGCAAACCCGCGAGCGGATCCTCAAGATCGCTGAAGACGTCGGCTACGTTTTCGACGAGCGGGCCTCTGCCCTGAGGATGCAGAAGTCCGGATTTGTCGCGGTCACCGTGCCGACGCTCAACAATCCCAACTTTGCCCAGACGGTCGACTCGCTGTCGAACGAGCTCGCGCTCGCCCGCGTGCAGGTGCTTTTGGGGTATGACCGGTATGACATCGACGAGGAGGAGGCGCGCATCGAGCAGCTCCTGCGCCGCCGGCCCGAGGCCTTTGTGGTCACTGGCGGACGCCACACACAGCGGGCGCGGCGGCTGCTTGAATCCAGCGGTGTGCCGGTGGTGGAAACCTGGGACATGCCGCAAGATCCGATCGAACATGTGGTGGGCTTTTGCAACGCCAGGGCGATGGGGCAGCTGGTCGATCACGTCGTCGGGCAGGGCGCGCGCCGGATCGCGCTGATCGGGGGCGATTTCGCCGGCGATGCGCGGGGTTTCGACCGACGCCAGGGCTTTGTCGAGGCGATGCATCGACACGGGCTTGCGCCGGACCTGCTGATGCCGTTGGGTGGCCCGTCGACCGTGCGAGGCGGCGCCGTGGCGATGGCAGGGCTGATCGAGGCCCATGCCGGTGTCGAGGCCGTGATCGGCGTGTTCGACTATGCCGCATTCGGTGCCCTCACCGAATGCCAGCGCCGCGGTATCCGGGTACCCGACGACATCCTGATCGCGGGTTTCGGTGCCACCGATTATGCCGAAGTGCTGGTACCCTCCCTCACCACCGTCGATCCGCACGCCGCCGAGATCGGTCGTCGTGCCGGGCAGCTGATCGACGATCTGCTTGAGGGCGGAAACGGAACCGGCCCGATCCGCATCGAGATCGGGCCGGTCCTGAAGATCGGTCAGTCGACGGGCGGCTGAGCTTACATCTTCTCGGCTTCGAAGATCGCGTTCACCACCTCGTCGCCGTTCTCGGCGATGAAGGCATCTCACACCGGCCGGGTGGCTTCCTGGAAGGCGGCGCTATCGACGTCTCGGTTGACCTCCATGCCCTGGCTTTCGAGTTCGGAAATCATGCTCTCCTCGCGCGATATCGACAGCTCACGCTGCATCTTCACCGCGTCGGCGGCGGTCGTCCGGAGGATCTGCTGCTGCTCGGGGGTGAAGCTGTTGAGCTTCTCGAGGTTCATGAAGAACGGCAGCGGCGAGCAGGAGTGATTGGTGAGGCTCAGGTCGTCCTGCACTTCGTAGAACTTGAACGACAGTACCACCGCGAGCGGGTGGTCCTGGCTGTCGACCACGCCGGCTTCCAGCGCGGTGTAGAGATCGGCCACCGGCAGCCGTTGCGGCGCCGCGCCGAGCTGGGCGAACATGTCGTTGAGCGGCTTGGAGGTGTTCACCCGCATCCGCAGGCCTTCGACGACGGCCGGTACGCGGATCGGGCCGCGGCTGTTGGTCATCTCGCGGAAGCCGTTCTCAGGAAAGCCCAACGATATCAAACCGAACTGCTGGTACTCGCCGCCGATCGTCTTGCCGACGTCACCGTCGAGCACCTTGTAGGCCGCGTCGCGGTTGGGGAACATGAAGGGCAGGGTGAAGGCGCCGACCTGCGGCACCGGGCCGGTCATGTTGTGAGGTCCACCATCGACAGATCGACGATGCCCGGACGGGCGCCGTCGATCATCTGCTGGTCATTGCCGAACTGGCAGTTCGGGAAGATCTGCACCGTGATCTCGCCGTCGGTGCGCTTGCAAAACTCGTCGGCGAAGAACAGGGCCATGGTGCGCTGCGGGTCGGTTTCCGGCACGGGGTGCGCGAACTTGGGCGTGGTCTGGGCCAGGCCCGAAGTAGTGCCCACCAGTGTAATGGCGGCGGCAAGGCCGAGGCTGTGAAATGAGATGGACATGTTTTCCTCCGGCAGGGTTGGTTCAACCGATGAAGAAGTACATCGGTACGGTGACGAGCCCCGGCACCAGGATGAAGGCGAGCAGGGGCACGAGATCGGCGACGATGAAGAGCCAAGCGCCCTGGACCGCCTTCGACAGCGGGACCTTCCCGACACCACAAACGACGTTCAGCACTTTGCCGACGGGCGGCGTGATCAGGCCGATCGACGCGTTGATGACGGACATCAGGCGGAAATACACCGGGCCGATCCCCGCCAGGGTGATGACCGGCATCAGCAGCAGCACCAGGATCTGCACCGTGGGGGCGAGGTCCATGACCATGCCGACGGCGCGCACGATGAGCATGATGACCAGCATCAAGAGACGCGGGCTTTCGACCGGCGGGCCGAGCATTCCGGCCAGCTGCTGCGGCAGCTGGGCGACGGTGATGAGCCAGGCGGCGACCATCGCGGCGCCGACCAGGAACATGACCATGGCGGTAGACCGGGCGGCATTGAGCAGGATGGTGAAGAACAGCGTCCAGGTGAGCTTGCGGTAGATCGCGACCGAGATGACGATGGCATAGACGGCCGTCACGACGGCGGCCTCGGTGGGGGCAAACACGCCGAAGCGGATGCCGCCGATGATGATGACCGGCAGGAACAGCGCCCTGACCGACTCGCGCAGCGCCTTGCGCCGTTCGGCGCGCGAGGCTTTCGGCATGACCTCGAATTCCTCGTGCCGGATCCGCCGGGCCCAGACGGCGACCAGCACCGCGCCCAGCATCAGGCCGGGTGAGATGCCGCCGGGGAACAGGGTCTTGATCGAATTGTTGCCGGCGACGCCGATCAGGATCAGCGGCAGCGACGGCGGAATGACCGGGGAGATGATGCCGCCCGAGGCGGGCAGGCCCATCGACGCGCTTCAGGGTCGTTCGCCTTTTCCGTCATCGGGTAGACGATGGCGACGAGCGCGGCCGCGTCGGCCACCGCCGAGCCGGAGAGGCCGGCGATCGGCACCGCCGTGAACACGGCCAGGTAACCGAGCCCGCCCTTGCGGTGCCCGATCATCGCCGTGGCCAGGCGCAGGATGCGCAGCGACAACCCGCCGGCCGACATCACTTTGCCGGCGACGAGGAAGAACGGGGTCGCGAGCAGCGGGAAGCTGTCGATGCCGTTGATCAGCGATTGCGCCAGGATGTCGGCGTTGAACAGGTCCAACGGGAGCATCAGCGTGATGGCGGACCGCAGCCGCGCGAAGGCGACCGGTAGCCCGAACAGGATCGAGCCGATCAGCACCGTCGGGAACAGAACGAGGGTGATTTGGCGGTCTCCTCGACCTGGGTGCCGGACGGAAGAACCAGCGCGTCGGGATCGAACATCCGCACGATGCCGATCATCGCCATCAGCGCGCCGGAGATCACCCCGGACAGATAGAACAGCGCCGAGGGCAGCCCGGTGAGTTGCGAGGTGTTGTGCCGGTCCGCGGTCATCTGCTTGAACCCGCCCCAGAACAGCATCAACACCGCGCGGGTGATGACGCCGTAGGCCAGCCGCTGCCAAACCGGCACCAGCCGCGGCAGGAAGCGTTCGGCGAACTCGGTCACCGCGAGGTGCTCGTTGCGCCCCCATCCGGTCCGAGAACCGAGCGAAGACCTGGTGCGGCAGACAAGCGCCGGTTCCCCGCGGGCAGCCGGCGCGCCAGTCGCCGATACGGAAAGGCACCTCGGCCATGGACTAGCGATCCCTTCGATACAAGGTCTCGATCTCGGGGGTTGGGGCGCATCGGCGCATCCGCTCGGTGCCGGGCGCGGGAACACAGCCCCTTTTGCTCTACACGCCCCGGGGTCCGAAGCGCCACGACCGCGCGCGTCGGCTGAACCGATGATCCGGCCGCCTATTGTCAGCCTTGTTCGGCCCATGGTCCGTGTTGGCCGGAGGCCCCGTTGTCGCGGCGTTGGAAGCCGTGCAGGCCGAA
>SWCD01023952.1_pt1 | contig 143783 bp, 129 predicted proteins | sample 4693011 | NCBI WGS metagenome assembly SWCD01 (sample SAMN10267278, study PRJNA491770) | bioreactor metagenome | isolation source: DHS bioreactor inoculated with marine | place: Japan: Omine Ridge, Nankai Trough
AAAAAAACCGGAACGGTCAGGAGCAGGGACAGTACCGAAATCCCGATTACCCCTAAACGAAAACGTAGCGCCAAGCGGACTATCGGACTATATAACTCAATCATAATCCGGGTGAGCCTGCTTTTATCGCAACGTATTTTACCTCGAATCAATAGCACGGCCAGAGCAGGAATCAGGGTAATGGCCAGTACGGCGGCAAACCCCATGGAATAGGTTTTGGTGAATGCCAGGGGTTTGAAGAGTCTGCCTTCCGCGCCTTCCAGTGCGAATACCGGCAGAAAGGAGACGGTAATAATCAGCAAGGCGAAGAAGATGCTCGGCCCCACTTCCTGCATGGCCTGAATAATCACAGCACGACTGTCAGGGATGGCGGCCGAGGCTGCCCCCGACCGTTCTAGAAGCTTGCTCTCTCCATGGCGGTCAGACGTGTCGCAATCGGTACGGAACCGATGCGACCGGCGATCGGCAGCGGCGTTATCGTCCCCGCTTTCCAGTCGTTTGTGGATGTTCTCGATAAGGGTGATGGCCGCATCGACCATAGCGCCGATAGCGATGGCAATGCCGCCCAGTGACATGATATTGGCGGTCATATGCTGCATTGACATAGGAATAAAAGCCATCAGGATGGCGATGGGCAAGGTTAAAATGGCGACCAGGGACGAGCGAAAATGCAATAAAAACGCCATGATGACCAATGAGACGACGATCATCTCTTCAATCAGGGTATTCCTGAGTGTTGAGATCGCCCGTTCGATCAAATCCGAACGATCGTACGCAGTAACAATCTCAACCCCATGCGGCAAAGATTCTTTAATCTCAGCAAGACGTTGTTTGACCCGTTCGATGACATTGAACGCATCTTCGCCGTAGCGCATGATGACAATGCCGCCCACCGTTTCGCCTTCACCGTCCAGCTCTGCCAAGCCTCGCCGCAATGCCGGGCCAAGGCTGACGTTGGCTACATTGCCGACCGTGACGGGAACGCCTGACTTGTTTACGCCCAGAACGATGCGCTTGATGTCGGCAACGGTGTGGATATAACCGCGTCCGCGTATCATATGTTCATGCCCCGCAATTTCCAATACCCGTCCTCCGACATCGTTATTGGAACGGCGAATGGCCTGCGCGACCTGGTTTATAGCTATGCCATAATTGGCTAATTTGCCGGGATCCACAGTGACCTGGTATTCCTTCTCAAAGCCGCCTATGGAGGCGACTTCCGCCACGCCTTCAACCGATTCCAGCCAATAACGCAGTTTAAAGTCCTGCAGACTACGAAGCTGCGCAAGGTCATTATGGCCGGATTTATCCACCAGCGCATATTCAAATACCCAACCCACGCCGGTGGCATCCGGCCCCAACGTCGGCCGCACGGCTTCGGGCAGTTTGGCCGCCGCGGCATTAAGGTATTCAATCACCCGCGAACGCGCCCAATAGATGTCTGTGCCTTCTTCAAAAATGACATAAACAAAACTCAGCCCCATAAAGCTTTGACCGCGCACAAACTGGACTTTGGGCGCGGCCAGCAGCGTGGTGGTGAGCGGATAAGTAATCTGATCCTCGACCAAATCAGGGCTCCGCCCGGGCCAGTCCGTGTAGATAATGACCTGGACATCGGACAGATCAGGGATAGCGTCCAACGGCGTGTTGATTAAGGCCCGGTAACCCCAAATGGCACAGATTGCGACCACTAGCAGGGTGACGAACGCATTGCGTGCGCAGTAGGCAATCACGCGTTGAATAGGGCCGGCGCAGACCGTGTTATGTTCGTTCACCATTGTTCTAGCCCCGATCTGAGCTTGCTTTCCGAGGCAATCAGGAAATTACCGGAAGTGATAATCACGTCTCCGGACGTCAAACCGTCAAGCACTTCGATAAAGTCATCGTTTCTCAGTCCTGTCTTGATTTTTTTGGCTTGCAAGCGCCCGTTACCCTGGTCCAGAAAGACAATACGGCTTTCGCCTGTGTAAATAACGGCCTGTTCCGGCACGACCAGACGCTCCCCCAGATCAACCCGCAGATTCAATCGGGCATAACGGTCGGGACGTAGCACGCCGTCTGGATTGGGCAATTCCACGCGCACACGCGCCGCGCGGGTCTTATTGTCCACAGTCGGATCGATAAAGGTGATTTTGCCAGGCAACGGGTAATCCGGCGCATCTTCCAGCACGACCTGGGCCGCCATGCCCATCTTGACCCAGGGCAGTTCGGATTCATAGACCTGACCTTCCACCCAGACCGTGGACAAGTCGGCAATACGCAACAGCGTTGAACGCGCCTTGAAGGCCGTGCCGGACACAATGTGCTTTTCGATGACGGAGCCGCTGACCGGCGACCGAATGGGTACGTACTCCGCCGCCTTTCCGCGTCGCTCCAGAGCCTGGATCTGAGCGGCATCAATGCCCCAAAGGGTCAGCCGGCGATAGGCCGCGGCTGTAAGGCTGCCTGGACCGGTACGGTTGCGCCGCATGCTGTCCAGGTACTCATCCTGGGTCGAGACCAGTTCCGGGCTGTAAACGGTGAATAGCGTTTGCCCTATAGTGACCGGCTTACCCACATAATCCGCGTTAAGCTGGCCAATCCAGCCATCAAATTTAAGGCTGATGTCGGTAAGACGGGTTTCGTCATAGGTGATCCGGGCGGGAGAGTGGATCGTTTTAATGAGCTTCCGGTACATCGCCTTGCCGGTGGTGACGCCGATCAACTGGCGACGGTAAGCATCCACAGTGAATGTTGCGGGTTGCAGGGATGTGCCGGTGGCTTTACCGTTTTGCCCCGGCGCAATTTCGCCGGGCGTTGCGGACGTCAAAGACACGCCTTTCCGGCCTGTGCTCATATCGAAAGTAAGCCGTGCTTGCCCCTTGGTGCCGGAAATTACTGTCAACGTCAATGGCCAAGCGCCATCCATCGGCAGTTCGAATCGGCCCTGATAAAGCCCCGGTTTCATGTTTTCAATTTCGATGGGTATGGCCATGGCGGCCATGGCGCCCATGGCCGGCATTTCAGCGACCGCCAGAATGGCGGCATCGGCAACTGGCCGGTTATTATCGTCATGGACAATAAGGGTTATCTGGTTATTGCCGATTCTGGGTTTTTCAGGATCTAGCGCCACCTGTACCTTAAAAGGCCCGGCCGGATGAATCACGTCTCGTTCCAGCGCCTCCGAACGGGAACTCAGGCCGGTGTGGGCTCTCGCGTCCGTGCTTGGGAACCCGATAAAATAAATCAGTCCAATACCGGACAAGGCAATCAGGCTGATCACCAGTGCTAACAAGCGGATTTTATTGACTGATATCATGATTACAACGCCTCTGCCTGGTCCACTGCGGACAAGGGCTCAAGGTTGCCCACTGCGCGCTCAAGCTCGGCAAGATGCCGATGCGTATCAGCCAGTGCCTGCTCAGCTTGCAACTGGGTCTGCATGCGGTTTTTCTCGCTACTGATCAGCGTCAGAAAATCGCCTCTGCCTGCCCGGTAATCCGCTATTGCGGCTTCGAGGTTTTCGTCAGCCAAAGGTAACAGTTTATTTTGATACAACTGGAACACATGGATGCTTTCATCAGTACGTTCGTATGCGATCTGCACCTCTTCCCTGATTTTAGCGATCTGATCAATGCGGTTCCACTCGTCCTGTTTCATCCTGGCCTGCGCTTCTCTTTCGGCGGCGCGGCGTTTGCTTTGATCCAGCGGAAGATTGACGCCAATACCGATGGTGACACGCTTATTATCGTTGTCCCACAAACTGTTATAACCCGCCGTCAGGTTTATATCAGGATAGAACGTCTTGGTCGCCAGTTCGGTTTTGGCTCTGGCAGCCTGAATGCGCGCAATCAGCTGTTTAAGTTCAGGGCGTGATTGCAGGGCGTTGTTATGCAATGAGTGTGCATCGGGTAGAGAGCTGATCTCGGGCAGCTTTGAAGGAGGCGGAAGGGACTCATCGGGTGGGCGATTCAGCAGCGTATTAAGACGGGCAAGAATCGTCCGCCGTTCGCGTTCGCGCACAATAGCCTGATGCTCAAGCAGTGCAAGTTCCACATCGGCATGCAGAGCGTCCTGTTTGCTGGCCTGGCCGGTGCTGTAGCGGCTAACGGCAATGTTCCGAAATTCTTTCAATAACGCCCGGTTAATCCGGTTGATCCCGATGGCCTGATGAATGTAATACCAGTCAGCAAAAAGCGTTTTGGCTGTAGCTGCTATGAACAGCCTTAATGCATCTATGTTTTCGCTGGCTGCTTGGGCTTCATGAGTCGCGGCTTCCTCGCGCAATCGTAATTTCCCCGGCCAGGGTATTTTCTGCGAAATTTCAATGCGCTGTCCGAAGGCAGTCTGCGGACTGCCCACTGTCTGGGGCGCCATGCTATAGGCAAGCATCGGGTCATCCAATGCTGATTGTTGGTCAATGCGCGCAACGGAGGCCTGCCAAATCGCCCGGACAACTTCCAGTCGAGGATTCGCAGCCAGTACGGCAGATATCAATTGGGTTGATGACAAGACCAAATCCGCCTGAAGCGGATTTGCACGCGAAGCGCCCGAAAGAGGACGGGCAGGGATAGCCGGGAATGATTCGCCGCCCTGATTAAAAATGGCTTCAGCGGCTAGTGGGTTTGTGGTCCTGCTTAGGGCTAGAACCAGTAACATCAAACGAACAGGATGATAATTGGATTTCATGGGAGTCTCTTTAACAATAAAGCAATTCAGATGTAAGCCAACTCTGCAAATAGGAATACGGTCCTTCGCTGCAATATAATCCGGTGGGCTGTAGGCACAAAAAGGAATTACGTGTGTAACAGAAGGCGTGTTACATCTGACTCACACCCGCTTAAAATCGCGGGCGAACAGATGCGTATCAGAAAGAGAATCCGGTTTATATCCGAAGACGACGGGTGAGCAGATACGTGTATTTGTCACTGCTCAGCAGCAGCGGTGCATACGGTGGGATTGCAAGTCTGAGATCGGCTTGCAAGGACGCGGGCAAAATATCCTGATATTCAATGAGCGGCGGAGGTTGTGGTCCGTCCAGCAACAAGGTCAGAAAATCAACCGTCGACGAGTTGGGTGCCGTGGCAACATCTGTCAATGAATCCTGGCTGACGTCACAGCAATGGCCTTGATCCATATTTTCCTGAATGGCGAAGGCTTCACTCATCGAGCAAGCATCAGGCATGGACTCCCCGCAACAGCAAACCAGCTTCGGTTTGCCATCCATCAGTTCGCAGGCAAACAGTATCTGTGTTTGTGACAGCAGCGCAGTACACAAAAAGATCAAACTCAATACGCGCTGAAATGTTAAGTTGCGGAATATAGCCATGCTGCAATTTTAATCGAATGCATTTGGCAGGCAAAAATTATTTCGGCAAAACGTAAAAAGCATCAAAAAACGATGTAGTGCGATAACGTCAAGTTTCGCCCCCAGAATGAAGGTCTGAGCATCAGCCTGCTGATCCGGGGCGATTCAGTACTAGCGACCGCTGTGGTTTCGTGTCGAAAAAACCTTACCCGGATGTGCATGGATATCACGTTGGCCCGATGGCAGAAACCAGGCGTCATGCTCGTTCGGTTCGAGGGCCGCTGTTAGATAGTAGATTTGAACGCTGATGGGGTTGCCATGTCGGGTCAGCAAGGGTTCCAGGTCATCAATCTGGCGGGATAAAAACGGATTTCACGGCTTCAACAGGAATGGGCCAGTCCCCAGTCCGATAGCCGGCTTCGAGCGACAGGGTCGGGTGGAGTTGGATTTGTAGGGGAGTGCGCAGTTTGGCGCCGGCAGATCCATGGTATCGGCTTTGCAGGCGGGTATTCATCACTTGCTTGGCCTCTGTTCGGTCATCTTCCATATTTTTTTTGGCGAAATCAGTGGGTACTTTGTCCTCCCGCAAGGCTTTTTCGACTCCCGGACGCAAATTGATTTATCCCTGTGCGGTCTTAAATCGCGTTGCGATCTTAAGAAAGTTCGGCCTAAAAGTCTTGAATGCACTATTTCGGTGCGTTATGAGCGAAAAACAGTTCTTTGTTTGGTGCAAGAAAAGTACTGGCATCGAGCAATAAAAACGTACTGATGATAACTGACTGAATACTGGACTATTTGGATGTTGGCATTATTAATGCTAGAGAATAAATAAACGTAATTGCTTCATCCTCCTTAAGTTTGTACCTTCTGGCGTCCTATATCTCGGATAGGGCGCTTTTTTTTGCTCAAAAGAGAGGCGGCGGCATCGAAGAGTGATGCGCTTTAAGCTGAATAAATCGCTTCAGTTTGCGCGGTGACCATTTGACAGGTTATTGCACAAAGCCTTATTCAATGGCATATAACCGCTTTTTCGAGCGACAAAATCCATTTTGTTGTCGACTTTGCTACAATTTTCGAGCGTTGCTTGCATGAGCGGCGGAAGGTCTGATTGGCGCGCAAGAAAATTTTAAAGTGAGCTGAGCGCCGTTGGCTTGACGATAGCGTGTCGGGTTTGCGTTTGCGAATGCTGGCCGGATTAAGGGATGATGGTTCCTGGATCGGCCTGCAAGTCAGGGCCGCTTTTATTAATCGACTTCTTCCTGCCGTTCTTGTCGATGCTGACGAACGTGATGTTGGTTTCAAACACCTGGGCGATGCTGCCGGTATCGCGATCCTCGCATGATACCTTGACGTTATAGGTTGCCGACGTCTTGCCGAGCCTGATCAGATTCGATTCAAACTTCAGGATGGAGCCGAGCTTGATGCTCTGTTTGAACACCACGTTATCAAGTCCAATCGTGACGAATTCATGGCCCGGAAACTGTAGATTGGCGGCGATATAGCCGATTTCATCTATCCACTGCAGCAGATTGCCGCCGAATAAATAGCCATAATGATTCAGATGTTCGGGTAAAACCAGTTTGTAGTGATCCATCGTACGCCTCGTGTTTATAAGAATGTCTGAAAATTGGCTTGCTTCGGTGCCGGGTGAGTATTTAACAGACGACAGCGATTAATGCGGGAAAGTTATTGTGGTTAAAGGGCGTCCGCCAGCATGGCATCCAGTTTCTTTTGCTGTTCCAGGGCGTACAGATCATCAAAGCCGCCGACATGATGTTCGCCAATATAAATCTGGGGTACGGTCCGGCGCCTGGTTTTGCGCATCATTTCCTCTCTAAGGCCGGGTTGGCTGTCGACATTAAGCTCGGTATAGCGGGCGCCTTTTTTGTCGAGCAGGCGCTTTGCCATAATGCAGTAGGGGCAAAGGTTGGATGTATAGATCAGTATCTCGGGCATGTGTTTATTAATAAGGGCTAATATATGACGGCTATTCTATTCATTATTGGATTGCTGTTCAATGCCGATGGCCAATGATAATTGTTTAATCAATTCCCAGGCCGCCGACTGCGGCGTGTTGCCGAAAGACACCACGCCGTCTTCATGGCCGAGCATGGTAAATATTGAGGCATGCCGCATATTTCCGGATTGAAACAGTTGCTTGACCGCTATTGCCATTTCCACTGTGCCGTAAGGGATATCAGGCGGAGTATGGGGCAGGTTGAGTGCTTGGGTCTGGCGCCAGATTTCAGGGCTGTGCACGTGTATGACAGCTTGTATGGCTGGGCTCCGGGCATAGACGCAGGCATGTGTCAGGGATTCGGAGGAGGGTTTGCAAAGGCCGAGGGACTGAATCCGGTTTTTTTCGGGTTCGGCTTTAACGACAAGGCAGTAATGTTCGGGTTTTAATTGCTCAATATGCCCGGTTTGCGTGCCGCTGACGATGAACTGGTGACTGCCGGGCTCCAGTCGCTGGCTGATATTGCCGAATCCGATGTTGTCGTATCTATCGACGCATTGTCCGATAAGGCCGAGCCGGAAAAACACGGTGCGCCAGGCATTGAGCCCGGTTAATGGGGACGCGGGATTGAACGATTGCTGCCTGTGGTCCAGACGATACTTGATGACGCCTTCCTGTTCTCTCATCTTGTCGGGTTGGTGGTTGTTCGAGCATGACACTATATCCATTTGCAGCCGTGATTTGAATAGCGTGATCTTATGGATTAGAAAAATAAAACACGGAGATCTGGCATTGTGTTATAAAATTGGCAATTTTGAATTTGAAGACCGGATTGCCGGTCCACGAGACAAGTGGCTTAAGTTATGCGATGTCCGTTCTGCGGAGCACAAGATACGCGCGTTATCGATTCGCGACTGGCGAATGAAGGCGATCAGGTTCGTCGTCGGCGCGAATGTATCGCCTGTAAAGAAAGATTTACGACGTATGAGGCGGCCGAATTAACGTTGCCGCGCATTGTCAAGCGCAATGGCATTCGCGAACCGTTCGAGGAAAATAAACTGCGTTCGGGCATGTTGCGGGCCCTGGAAAAACGCCCGGTCGGCAGCGATGATATCGAGGCGGCCATTAATCGCATCAAAAGAGAGCTGATGGCCAAAGGCGAACGCGAGATATCGGCGCAGGAACTGGGCGAGAAGGTCATGAGGGAATTGAGTGTGCTGGATCATGTTGCGTTTGTGCGTTTTGCCTCGGTTTATCGCAGTTTCCAGGATGTCAGTGAATTCACCGACATGATTGAGCATTTACAGAAAAAATAGCTGATGCAGTCAACACAGCAAGATGCCGTTTACATGGCGAGAGCTATTATGCTGGCTAAAAGAGGCCGCTATACGACCGATCCGAATCCGCGTGTCGGCTGTGTATTAGTCCGGGAGGGCACCGTGATAGGCGAAGGCTGGCATGCTAAAGCCGGCCAGGGGCATGCGGAAGTCGAGGCCTTGAAAACCGTGGCCGATGCCAGGGGCGCGACAGCCTATGTGACATTGGAGCCTTGCAGTCATCACGGCAAAACCCCGCCTTGCTGCGATGCGCTGATACAGGCCGGCGTCAGTCGGGTCGTGGCGGCGATGCAGGATCCGAATCCGTTAGTGGCCGGCCGCGGTCTGGAAAAGCTGAAAGCGGCCGGCGTTGAAGTCAGTTGCGGCGTATTGGAACAGGATGCCCGGGCATTAAACCCAGGGTTTGTCAAAAGAATGGCCGAGAATCGCCCTTTCGTGCGCAGCAAGCTGGCGATGAGCCTGGACGGCAGGACTGCCATGGCATCGGGCGAAAGCAAATGGATTACCTCAGCCGAGGCCAGGGCCGACGTCCATAAGTTAAGGGCGCAAAGTTCGGCGATCCTGACCGGGATTAATACCGTGCTGGCCGACGATCCGGCGCTGAATGCGCGCCTGGATGACGAGGTCGTGCAGCCGCTCAGGGTCGTGCTGGACTCGCATCTGAGGATGCCGGTGACGGCGCGTATGGCAAGCTTGCCGGGGCGCAGCCTGATTTTAACCTGTTCGCAGGATGAGAAACGGTGGCAGCCGCTGCTGCAGGCCGGCTTTGAAGTTTACGGTCTGGCCGGCCGCCGCGATCGGCTTGATCTGAATAAGGTCCTGGATTTTTTGGCCGAGCAGCAGATCAATGAGGTATTGGTGGAAGCGGGTGCCATTCTGAATGGGGCCTTGCTGGCTGAAAACCGGGTCGATGAATGGATAGTCTATATGGCGCCCTGCGTTCTGGGCGATCAAGGGCGCGGATTATTTACCGTGCCGGGCATGCGGCATATGAGCGACAAGAAAAATTTTCATTTACGCGATGTCAGACAGATAGGTCCGGATTTAAAATTCACACTTACATCGCGGTAATCAAGGGTACTTTCCATGTTTACAGGCATCATACTGGCTATCGGGACAATAACGGCCATCGAACATCGCGCCGGTGATTGCCGGTTCAAAATTAACACCGGCAAGTTGCCGCTTAATGACGTCGCCCTCGGCGACAGCATCGCCGTTAACGGCGTCTGCCTGACGGCGGTCGAACTGGGCAAGGATTATTTTTGCGCCGACGTGTCCAATGAGACGCTGTCCCGAACCTTGCTAAGCGAAGCGGTTGTCGGGACGTTGGTTAATCTGGAGCTGGCTTTGACGCCTTCCACGCGCATGGGCGGGCACATCGTCAGCGGGCATGTGGATGGCATCGGTATGGTGGTCGAAAAAAAACCGGATGGCCGCTCTTTTCGGTTTAAATTCAAGGCGCCCGATAGCCTGGCCAAATATATCGCCGAAAAAGGGTCCATTTGCATCAACGGCATCAGTCTGACCGTCAACGATGTGGATGGCGCCGTGTTCAGCGTCAATATCGTGCCGCATACGCTGAAGGAAACGACGCTGGGCGAGGCCGTGCCCGGGACCCGGGTTAATCTGGAAGTCGATTTGCTGGCTCGCTACATGGAGCGCTTGATGAAGGGCGAGGCGGCGGCCTGTGCGCAAGGCGGCGTGACCGAGGCTTTATTGCAACAAGCCGGTTTTTTGGGTTAGAGGCATCAGTGAATACGATTGAAGAAATTATAGAAGATCTGCGACAGGGCAGAATGGTTATCATCATGGATGATGAAGACCGTGAGAACGAGGGCGATCTGCTCATGGCGGCGCCATTTACGCGTCCCGAGGATATTAACTTCATGGCCCGCTACGGCCGCGGCCTGATTTGCCTGACCCTGACCAGCGAACGTTGCCAGCAGTTGCGATTACCGTTGATGGTCAATGAAAATAAAACCGCGCATTCGACCAATTTTACCGTGTCGATTGAAGCGGCGACGGGCGTTACAACCGGTATTTCCGCGGCCGACCGGGCGCGTACCGTGCAAGCCGCGGTCGCCCCCGATGCGAAGGCCGAGGATCTGGTGCAGCCCGGTCATATTTTCCCGCTAATGGCCAAGCCCGGCGGCGTCTTGAACCGTGCCGGGCATACCGAGGCGGGCTGTGATCTGGCGCGTCTGGCCGGCGTTGAGCCTGCTGCCGTTATCGTCGAGATTCTTAATGAAGACGGCTCGATGGCCAGACGGCCCGATCTGGAGGTTTTTGCCCAGGAACACAATCTTAAAATTGGCACTATCGCCGATTTGATCCATTATCGTATTCAGCATGAAAATACCCTCGAACGTATCAGCGAATGCGCTTTGCCGACGGAATTCGGCGATTTCAGGCTTTTCGCCTACCAGGACCGCAATGACAATAATCTGCACCTGGCGTTGGTGATGGGGCGGATTTCGGGCGATGAGCCGGTCTTGGTCCGGGTGCACGCGCGCAATCTGCTGGACGATTTGTTTGCATCCCGGCGCAGCGGCGGCAGCGTTTCGATCCGCGAAGCCATGCAAAAAATAGCCGAGGAAGGGCGAGGCGTACTGGTGATCATCAGGCAGAGCGAAGACAATAAGTCTCTGATAGAACTGATTCATCATTACCAGCTGGAGGATCATGGCATCTCCGATCCGGTTCAGGCCGTGGAGCCAATGGACTGGCGCACGACGGGGACCGGCTCGCGGATCCTGGCTGACCTCGGGGTGCGCAAATTGAAAGTGCTGGGGACTCAAAAAAGATATGTCGGTTTGTCCGGATTTGATCTGGAAGTGGCCGGGCATGTCGGTATCGATGCCAGCTAGGGCGTCGTTTCGGAAAATAATATTAGTAATTTAAGTTGAGAAGCAAAAATGTCGGCAATAAAAACTTATGAAGGAAATTTATCAGCCCAGGACGGCAGATTTTGTATCGTTGCATCCCGTTTTAACAGTTTTATCGTCGAGCAGCTGGAAGCGGGCGCTATTGATGCGCTGGTGCGCCACGGCGCTGCCAAGGCCGATATTCATCTGGTTAAAGCACCCGGTGCATTTGAACTGCCCATGGTGGTTCAGCGTGTAGCCGCCGCCAAAAAATACGATGCGATTATCGCGATAGGCGCGGTGATTCGGGGCGGCACGCCGCATTTTGAATATGTGGCCGGCGAATGCGTCAAAGGCTTGGCCAATGTCTCTTTGCAATACGATGTGCCGGTCAGTTTCGGCGTGCTGACTGTCGATACGATCGAGCAGGCGATAGAGCGCGCGGGCACGAAAGCAGGCAATAAAGGCGCGGAAGCCGCCCTGTCAGCCATCGAGATGGTCAGTCTGTTCAAGAATCTGGAAGTCTGATGAGTCAAGCGCGTACCAATGCCCGAAGAAGTGCTGTGCAGGCGTTGTATCAATGGCAGATGACCGGGCAGAATCTCAGTGAGATCGAACGGCAATTCCTGGAGGAAGAGCGGCTGAAAAATGCGCAAAAAAGCTATTTCACCGAGCTGTTTTATGGAATCCCTAAAAATCTCGTCGCCATTGACGAGGCTTTGTCAGAATTTGTCGACCGTCCGGTTGAGAAGATCGATCCGGTCGAAAGAGCCATTTTGCGTATCGGCGTTTATGAATTGATGCATCGGCTGGATATGCCGTACCGGGTTGTTCTGAATGAAGGCATCAACCTCGCGAAGGATTTTGGCGCCGACGGCAGCCATAGATACATTAACGGTATCCTTGACAAGGTGGCTCAAAAACAAAGAGCGCTGGAAATCAAGGCCAAATCAGAAGGTAACAAGCCGTAGTGCCGGCTTTAGTCATTCCAGGTATCAGTCTGTCCGCGGCAGTCAACCGTCAGGCAAGGCGGAAATATCGGCTTGGCAGGGAGCGCTAAATGGCTGCGCAGTCGTCTGAATTTGCCCTGATCAAGCGGTTTTTCACGCGCCAGTCCATCAAAAACCCGAGCACGCGTTTGGGTGTTGGCGATGATTGTGCGTTGATGGCTGTTCCCGATGGTTATGAGCTGGCTATAACCACCGACACGATGGTCGAAAACGTGCATTTTTTTGCCGGAACCGACCCCGAACAACTGGGGCATAAATTGTTGGCCGTTAACTTGAGCGATCTGGCCAGCATGGGGGCCAGACCGGTCTCCGTGACCTTGGCTTTAACCTTGCCTGGTGTTGACGACGATTGGCTGGCGGCTTTTGCCAAGGGGTTTCTGGCATTGGCCGAGCGCTATTCGGTGGACTTGATCGGCGGCGATACGACATCGGGTCCCTTGACAATGACCGTTCAGGCCATGGGGCTGGTGCCGCGGGGGCAGGCGCTATTGCGCTCAACAGCCAAGCCGGGCGATTTCATTTATATGACCGGCTGCCTGGGCGATGCCGGGCTGGGGTTGAAAATAAAACAAGGCTATAACTGCGCAAATCCCGGTGCGGCCTTAAAGCGATTCAATACGCCCGATCCCGCTTGTGAGGCTGGGCAAGCCTTAATCGGCACGGCCAATGCCTGCATCGACCTGTCGGACGGTCTGGCCGGGGATTTGGGGCATATCCTGGCGCAGAGCAAGGTGGGAGCCTGTTTGAATTGGGATGATCTGCCGCTGTCGGCAGACGTACTGCGCTATATAAAAGAGACGGGCGATTGGCGGATGCCTCTTTGTGCCGGGGATGATTATGAATTATGTTTTACCGTTAGCCCTGAGAAGGCAGGCCAGTTGTCCATGGATTGCAGTAAAATTGGCGTCATTGAGTCTCAGCCTGGGTTGCGGCTTAATAAATCAGGCGGCATTCAATCATTACAGGTAAAAGGTTTTGAGCATTTTTCTTAATACGCAGCTGGGCAAAAATAAATTAACACCGAGACAGATACTGAAGGATCCGGTTCTGTTTCTGGCTTTCGGTTTCGGTTCTGGATTGGCGAAAAAAGCCCCGGGAACTTTTGGTACCCTGGCGGCCGTGCCTGTTTATTGGCTGTTTGCCCAGGCCGATATCGTTGTTTATAGCGTATTGACACTGATCGTGACGATTGTCGGCATAGGCATATGCGGACAGGCTGCCAAAACACTGGGCGAGCATGATTTCGGCGGCATAGTCTGGGATGAAATCGCGGGTTACCTGATTACGATGTGGCTGGTGCCGTTGGCATGGCAAACCCTGGTGCTGGGCTTTGTCTTGTTCAGGGTGTTCGATATCCTCAAGCCATGGCCCATCCGATGGGTGGACCGGCATGTAGGCGGTGGTCTGGGCATCATGCTGGATGATGTTTTAGCGGGTGTATTTGCGGCTATCGTGTTATTGTCGGCAGTCAATTGGAATTGGATTTAGCCGGTGGCCCTCGACGGATTGACAAACTGTGTTCCGTCCATATGCGGCGAAGATGCTGTAAAATATAAAAAATAGTTTGCCAAATGGCAAAAAGTCTTTATAATACAAACATCAATCGCGGGGTGGAGCAGCTTGGTAGCTCGTCGGGCTCATAACCCGAAGGTCGTAGGTTCAAATCCTGCCCCCGCTACCACATTTTAGGAACCCCATTCATGGGGTTTTTTATTTTCTGGGCTTCGATAATCTGGAAGCCCACCATTGATTGTTTATGGAAGAGCCTTTGGCTCTTTTTTTATGTGCGAAAGTAAGCGAGGAAAAAATGAAACAGGCTCCTGAGCATTTGGTTAATCTAATCGAGCCAATTGTTGAAGGTTTAGGTTATGAGTGTGTAGGCATTGAATATAATCCGCACCCTAAGCATGGTCTGTTAAGAATCTACATTGATAGTGAAAATGGCATTCTGTTGGATGACTGTACGCGCGTCAGTCATCAAATCAGCGGCGTCCTGGATGTCGAGGATCCCATACAAGGCAATTATCAATTGGAAATTTCTTCGCCAGGCGAGGACAGGCCATTTTTTAAATTAAGTCAGTTCGAACGGTTTATCGGTAGCACGGTATTAGTGAATTTGTTTAAACCCTTGGCTGGGCGTAGAAAAATTACCGGTCGGATTGAAAAAGTCACCGGCGATATTGTTACGCTTCAGGAAGGTGATGAGGTTTTTGAGGTGCCGTTTAGCGCAATGAGCAAAGCGCGTTTGGTGCCTGACTATTTAATTGAAAAAGGTGGGCGCAGTGGCAAATAAAGAAATTTTATTGGTAGTTGATGTTTTTTCTAATGAAAGGGATATTGAAAAAGAAATTGTTTTTCAAGCGATAGAATCGGCATTGGAAGCGGCCACTGTCAAGCGCCATGCCAATCAGATCAAAGCCCGTGTGCAGATTGACCGGAAAACCGGCGATTATGTCACATACCGGTGCTGGGAAGTTGTCGATGCCAATCCTAACGTCGACGGTGATGTGGAATTTCCGGAAACACAAGTTCTTTTGGAGGTCGCCCGGCTGGATAACCCTGATGTACAGGTAGGCGATATCATTGAAGAGGAAATTGAGTCGGTCGATTTCGGGCGTATCGCCGCGCAGACGGCTAAACAGGTCATTATCCACAAGGTCAGGGAAGCCGAGCGCCGGAAAATTGTTGAAGCCTACAAGGGCCGGGTCGGCGAACTGATTACCGGGATTGTCAAACGCATTGAAAAAGGCAGCGTTTATCTGGACCTGGGCGGACATATTGAAGCTTATATTGCCAAGGAAGACATGATTCCGCGCGAGTCCGTCCGTATCGGCGACAGGATCAGAGGCTATCTGAAAGACGTGCGTTCAGAGCCGCGTGGACCTCAATTATTCGTTAGCCGGACGGCGCCTGAATTGCTGATTGCATTATTCCGGCTGGAAGTGCCTGAAGTGGGCGAGGGGTTGATTGAAGTATTGGCGGCAGCGCGTGATCCGGGTTCCAGGGCTAAAGTAGCGGTAAAAAGCAATGATCCGCGGTTGGATCCGGTCGGTGCATGCGTGGGCATGAGAGGTTCCCGGGTACAGTCGGTTTCCAATGAGTTGGCAGGCGAGCGCGTTGATATCATTCTTTGGAATCAAAGTGAGGCTCAATACGTCATTAATGCCATGTCGCCGGCTGAAATTCAGTCCATCGTCATAGATGAAGACAAGCACAGCATGGATCTGGCTGTCAACTCGGATAATTTGTCCCAGGCCATCGGCCGCGGCGGCCAGAATGTCCGGCTGGCGACACAGTTGACCGGCTGGGAGTTGAACGTTATCGACGCTTCTAAAGCCGAGGAAAGCAGTGAGGCTGAAGCGGGTGAAATAAAGCGTTTGTTTATCGAGCAGCTGGATATCGACGAAGAGATTGCGGCCGTTCTGGTCGAGGAAGGCTTTAATACGATTGAAGAGGTAGCCTATGTTCCGGTCAGCGAAATGCTGGAAATCGAAGGCTTTGATGAAGATCTCGTTAATGAACTCAGAAGTCGGGCCAAGGATGCCTTATTGATTAGCGCCATTGCCTCGGAAGAAATACTGGAAACCGCTGAGCCAGCGCAGGACTTGCTGGAAATGGAAGGCATGAACAGGGATCTGGCCTATGAAATGGCCAGTCAGGGTATTATTACGATGGATGACTTGGCGGAACAGTCGGTGGACGACTTGATGAAGTTTTCCGGAATAGATGAAGATCGGGCGGCAAAATTAATTATGAAGGCACGTGAGCCTTGGTTTGCCGAGGAACAGGTGAGTAAGTAAGGGGTGAGTAGGAAATGAGCGAAAAAACAGTACGGCAATTGGCGGAGGTTGTAAAAATACCTCTGGAACGATTATTAGAGCAGTTGAAAGAAGCGGGATTATCCGCTAGCGCCCCTGATGATGTAATCAATGAAGATGAAAAAATGCAGTTGCTGGCGCATTTGCGCAAGCGTCATGGCAAGGGCGATGGCGCCGACGAGGGCACGCCCAAGCGCGTGACTTTAAAGCGCAGGAAAGTCAGTGAACTTAAGCAGGCCAGTGTGCCCGGTAATGCGACTAAAACAATCAGCGTTGAAGTGCGCAAAAAAAAGACTTATATCAAGCGTACCGAGATCAGCGAGTCGGAAGAGCAAAAGGAGTTGGAACAGGCCAGGCAGGCGGCTCTGGAAGAGCGGCAAAGACAGCTTGAGCGGGAAGAGGAAGAGCGTCGTAAACAGGAAGAAGAGCGCTTGAAGCAAGAAGAGCTTCTCGAAAAGGCCGGGGAACAGGTCGAAGCGGCTAAGGCGGAGGTTGAAGCGATTGAGCCTGAGCCGGAAATTCAACCTGAGGCAGCTCCCGAGCCTAAAGCTGAAGTTGAGCCTGAAGTCGAGCTCGAGGATGAATATGAGACCTTGAAAATCAAGGAAGAAAAGAAAATCAAGCACGACAAAACCAATAAATCCAAAGAGGCCGAGGAAGTCAAAAAGAAACAGGAAGAAAAGGAGCGGCGTCTTGAAGAATCCATTAAAAGAAATGCTGAAAAAGTAAGGCAGCAGGCGGCAGCGAAACAGGAAATGCTGCAGAAGAAAAAATTGCAGGAAGAAGGCGCGCGCGCGGGCGGAAAAGAATCCAGACGAGGCAAGAAAAAAGGCGGCAGACAAGCGGAGCGTGTCAGTGCGCAGCCTGAAAGCAGACATCAGTTTGAGATGCCGGTCGCGCCTATCGTGAAAGAGGTCACGATACCTGAATCGATCATCGTTTCCGACCTCGCCCAGAAAATGAGCGTGAAGGCGGCCGAAGTCATCAAGCATCTGATGAAGCTGGGTATCATGGCGACGATCAACCAAGGCATCGACCAGGAAACCGCCGCTATTCTGGTTGAGGAAATGGGCCATAAAGCGATCATGCAAAGTGAGGATGACCTCGAGCAGGAAATGTTGTCTGAAGCCAAGGCCGATGATAATCGCGAGGCACTGCCACGGGCGCCTATCGTCACAATCATGGGGCATGTCGACCATGGGAAAACATCGCTGCTGGATTATATTCGCAAGACGCGCGTGGCAGCCGGCGAGGCCGGCGGCATTACGCAGCATATCGGTGCGTATCAGGTGAAAACTGATCACGGCTCGGTGACTTTTTTAGATACTCCGGGACATGCCGCGTTCACGGCCATGCGTGCGCGGGGCGCCGATGTGACTGACGTTGTTATTGTCGTTGTCGCCGCTGATGATGGCGTGATGCCGCAGACGAAAGAAGCTGTGGAACACGCTCGGGCGGCCAATGTGCCGATTATCGTCGCGATCAATAAAATCGATAAGCCCGATGCCAATCCCGAGAAGGTCATGCAGGAGTTGTCCGCCATTAACGTCATGCCCGAAGAATGGGGTGGCGATGTGCAATTCCTGAAAATTTCGGCCAAGACCGGTGAAGGTATTGATGATTTAATCGAAGCTCTGATCCTGCAGGCGGAAATTCTGGAATTGAAAGCACCGGTCGAGGGCGCCGCATCCGGCATTGTTATTGAGTCAAGACTGGATAAAGGTCGTGGCGCCGTGGCAACAGTGCTGGTGCAAAAAGGCACGTTGGAAAAAGGCCAGATAGTCTTGTGCGGCCATGAGTTCGGCCGTGTCAGGGCCATGTTCAACGAGAACGGTAAAGCCATCAAGGAAGCGATTCCGAGCACACCGGTGGAAATCCTCGGCTTGTCCGGTACACCGAATGCCGGCGATGAATTTTTAGTGGTGCAAAGTGAACGAATCGCCAGAGAATTGGCCGAACACCGGGAAGACAGGAGCAAAACCAGTCGCCATGCCGCGCAACAGGCTTCGAAGCTCGATGAAGTGTTCTCGAAAATGACCAGCGGCGAAACCGCGAGCTTGAATCTGGTTATCAAGACCGATGTTCAGGGCAGCCTGGAAGCGTTACGCGAGTCTCTGGTCAGTCTGTCCACCGAAGAAGTCGAGGTGAAAGTCGTTTATGGCGGCGTCGGCGGTATTAATGAAGGCGATGCCAACCTGGCGCTGGCTTCGGGTGCCATTCTGATGGGCTTTAATGTCCGTGCCGATGCGACGGCTCGGAAGTTAATCGAAGAGAAAGGCATCGATCTGCATTATTACAGTGTCATTTATGATGCGATTGATGAGGTTAAAAAATCCATCAGCGGTATGCTGGCACCTGAAATCAAGGAGCAGATTGTCGGTCTTGCTGAAGTTCGGGATGTCTTCCGGTCACCTAAGTTCGGCGCTATCGCCGGCTGTATGGTCATCGACGGCTATGTCAAGAGAAATCTGCCGATACGCGTACTGCGTAATAACGTGGTTATCTATGAAGGCCAGTTGGAATCGTTGCGTCGATTTAAAGAAGACGCGACCGAAGTCAAGATGGGCATGGAATGCGGTATCGGCGTGAAAAACTACAATGATGTCAGAGTCGGCGATCAGATCGAGGTGTTTGAACGTATAGAAGTTAAACGGGAACTGTAACCCTTATGGCTAAAGAATTCGGTCGTAGTGCACGTGTTTCGTCGCAGATGCAGAAAGAGCTTTCCCTGATTCTGCAACGGGATATTAATGATTCCAGACTGGGCTTTATCACTATCAATGACGTTGAAGTCAGTAAGGATCTTGCCGTGGCAAAAGTTTACGTCACGGTTCTGAACGTCGATGAGCAGGGCAAGCGGAACAATGTCAAGTGGCTGAACGAGCTGGCGCCTGTCATCCGGCATGAGCTGGCCAAAAGGATGCGCCTAAGGCATATGTCCGAGTTGCGTTTCTATTACGACGATTCGTTTGATACCGGCATGCGCGTATCTGAGCTTTTGAGTGGTCTGGATAAGAAAGACAAGGATTAGCCGGGTATGAGTAAACGCAAATCCGGGCGTAACGTCCACGGCATTCTGTTGCTGGATAAGCGCCTGGGAGTCTCGTCAAACAAGGCTTTGCAGGAAGTGAGGCGTTTGTTTGATGCCAATAAGGCCGGGCATACCGGCAGTCTGGATCCGTTGGCGACCGGTCTGTTGCCGTTGTGTTTCGGCGAGGCGACCAAGGTTTCGGCGCTAATGCTCGATGACGACAAGCGCTACCAGGTGCTGGTTCAGCTCGGGGTGATGACGGATACAGGTGATGCCGAGGGTAAAATTCTAAAGGTCCGTCCGGTGCCTGATTTGAGCATTGATGAGATCGTCGCCTGTCTGAAAAAATTTACCGGCGAGATCGACCAAGTGCCGCCGATGTATTCGGCTTTAAAGCATCATGGCAAAAAGCTTTACGAGTTGGCTCGCGCTGGTGAAACAGTCGAGCGAAAAGCCCGGCGCATCACGATATATGATCTGCAATTGCTGGATTTTTCCAAAGACCGGCTAACGCTGGATGTGCGCTGTTCAAAAGGGACTTATATCCGGTCGCTGGCGGAGGATATCGGGCATGAGCTCGGCTGCGGCGGAACGGTAAAACAGTTGCGCCGGCTGGCAGCCGGTCAATTCAGCATCGACCATGCCAAAACCTTTGAGCAGCTGGCTGAAATGGATGAGCAGGCGCTGCGTCAATGTCTGATTAATGTTGATAAACCCTTAGAATCCCTTCCCGCCGTACAGCTGTCAGAGAGCGAGGCAACCCGCATAAAATACGGGCAGGCACTTAGCGTCGAAAAGCCTTTGCAAGGTATGGTACGCATGTATCATGCCAATGTTTTTTTGGGCTTGGGAGAAATGCTATTGGATGATAAACTAGCGCCGAAAAAATTGTTCAATCTGGACAACGAGCCTGCGTGATGAAGAGTCCTCAGGCTGAAAATTACAACTGCTTCTACCCCCTATCGTGGAAACAGTGTATTCGATAGTCGTCATAGACGGCTTTACTTTTAATTTTTTAATCTTAATAGGGATTATAAATGCCATTCACTGCAGAACAGAAAAAAGCAGTCATAGAAGCCTATAGACTGTCAGATACCGATACCGGCTCACCCGAAGTACAAATTGCTTTATTGACTGCCCACATTACCCATTTAACACCCCATTTTGCAACACACAAAAAAGACAACCATTCACGTCGCGGTTTGTTGCGCATGGTTAACCAGCGTCGCAAGTTGCTGGATTATTTAAAAAATAAAGACGGTAATCGTTATCGTTCATTAATTGAGCGTCTAGGCTTACGCAAATAAAAAGCACAAATGAAACGGCACGTATTCGTGCCGTTTCTGCTTTAGCTAGTCATGGATTGAATAAACCTTCAAATAACCTTTACACAAAGGAACCTTATAGTGAATCCTATTAGGAAAGAATTTCAGTACGGCGATCGGCTCGTTACATTAGAAACCGGTGAAATAGCCCGTCAAGCAGACGGCGCTGTTATGATCGATGTTGATGGCACCTCACTGCTGGTCACAGTCGTTGGTAAAAAAGAAGCTAATGGCGGCGATTTTTTTCCATTGACTGTTAATTATCAGGAAAAAACTTACGCTGCAGGTAAAATCCCCGGCGGTTTTTTCAAAAGAGAAGGACGCCCCAGCGAAAAAGAGACATTAACGTCTCGTTTAATTGACAGACCTATCCGTCCTCTTTTTCCGGAGGGTTACACGAACGAAGTTCAGATTATCGCTACCGTCGTGTCATTGAATCCGGATGTTGATCCCGACATTCCTGCGCTGTTGGGCACTTCTGCCGCGTTGGCGGTTTCAGGACTGCCTTTTAATGGCCCGGTAGGCGCGGCTTGCGTCGGTTACAAAGACGGCGCCTATTTATTAAACCCGTCGCCGACAGCATTGCAGGACTCTCAGCTGGAATTGGTCGTTGCCGGTACTGCGCATGCCGTTTTAATGGTTGAATCGGAAGCGCACGGTTTGTCCGAAGAGGTCATGCTGGGAGCAGTTTTGTTCGGCCACGAGCAAATGCAGACCGCCATTAATGCCATTAATGAATTCGCTCAACAGGCCGGTACCGGAACGGTTGAGTGGGTGGCACCCGAAATGGATGCCGAACTGGAAAAACTGGTAACTGCGGAAGTTGAGGCAGGCATTAAAGCGGCTTATCAAGTGCCTGAAAAACTGGTCAGACAAGAGCAGTTGAAAGCTATCAGAAATGCAGTTGTTGAAAAACTGACAGCCGATGAACAATATGCGGAACAGGATATTCGCACCATTATCGAGCATCTGGAAAAGAAGATAGTTCGCAGTTCCATTCTGAATGAAGGTAAACGCATCGACGGTCGTGATCTGGATTCAATCAGGCCCATTGCGATCAGAACCGGCGTATTGCCCAGAACTCACGGTTCCGCCCTGTTTACCCGCGGTGAAACGCAGGCACTGGTAGTCGCGACGCTTGGTACGCAACGCGATGCGCAAATTATCGATGCGTTGTCCGGCGAATACAAAGAACCTTTCATGTTGCATTACAACTTCCCTCCGTTCAGCGTCGGCGAAACCGGTTTTGTCGGCTCGCCAAAGCGTCGTGAAATCGGTCATGGCCGTTTAGCGAAGCGCGGCGTTCAGGCGGTTTTGCCTAATATGGATGAATTTCCGTATGTGATTCGCGTTGTGTCTGAAATCACCGAGTCGAACGGTTCGAGTTCCATGGCTTCCGTGTGCGGCAGCAGTCTGGCGCTGATGGATGCGGGCGTGCCTATTTCATCACCGGTAGCCGGCATTGCCATGGGTCTGATCAAGGAAGGCGACAGCTTTGCTGTATTGTCGGACATCATGGGCGATGAAGATCATCTGGGCGATATGGATTTTAAAGTGGCCGGTTCCGAACAGGGTATCACGGCGCTGCAAATGGATATCAAGATCGACGGCATCACCGCCGAAATCATGAAGACAGCGCTGGAGCAGGCAAAACGTGGCCGTCTGCATATCCTGGGCGAAATGAACAAGGCATTGTCCACAACGCGCGAGCACATGTCTGATTATGCGCCGCGCATCATTACCTTCAAAATCGATCCGAGCAAGATCCGTGAGGTGATTGGTAAAGGCGGCGCGACTATTCGCGGCATTACCGAGCAAACCGGTGCCAGCATTGATTTGACCGATGACGGTCTGGTTAAAATTGCCTCTGTCGATAAGGCGGCCGGCGAGGAAGCGCGTCATCTGATCGAGGAAATCACGGCCGAAGTGGAAGTAGGTAAGGTCTATGAGGGTAAAGTTGTCCGGTTAATGGACTTCGGCGCATTCGTCACGATTCTTCCCGGTAAGGACGGCCTGGTGCACATTTCGCAAATTTCCGATGAACATGTCGACAAAGTCAGCGACAAGTTGTCTGAAGGCGAAGTAGTCAGAGTGAAAGTGCTCGAAATTGACCGTCAAGGCAGAGTCAGGCTGAGTATGAAAGAAGCGGAAAAAGAATAATAACGCTGTTAAGAGAGAAAGGGCCGTTAAGGCCCTTTTTTGTGAGCATGAAGTTAACAGAAATATTCGATCAAGATTGCCGGCAGTGCAAAAGGCTGGATGAATTTCTACATGAAGTCAAACAGAACCATCCGGATTATCACGCCCGCCCGGTGGCCCCTTTTGGCGATCCTCATGCCCGGCTGCTGGTTGTCGGTCTGGCACCCGGCATGCATGGCGCCAATGCCACCGGCCGGCCGTTTACGGGCGATTATGCGGGGTTACTGCTGTACGAGGCGCTGTATGAATTCGGTTACAGCAACCAACCGACATCCACATCATTAACCGACGGTTTGGTACTCAAGAATTGCCGCATCACCAATGCGGTAAAATGCCTGCCGCCCCAAAACAAGCCGACAGGCAGTGAAATCGCTTTATGCAACAGCTTTCTGGCGGCCGAGTTAACGGCATTGCCGCCAGGCGCAGTCATACTGGCATTGGGAACTATTGCGCACCAGGCAGTATTAAAAGCCTTTGGATTGAAACTGGGTAGCGCTAAGTTTGGTCATAATCAATTGCACGATTTGTCAAATGGCCGGCGGCTGATCGATTCATACCATACCAGTCGCTATAACGTGCAGACCAACAGGCTGACAAAAGATATGTTTGCCGATGTTTTTCGTACTATTGGGACCGTATTGGATCAAGTGTGAATGCCGATATTTCAGAAAATGCTTTTGATGTAAAAGCATTTTTAAAAAACCTGACCACCCGCCCGGGCATTTATAGAATGCTGAATGAAAAAGGCGAGATAATTTATATCGGGAAGGCTAAAAATCTGAAAAACCGCGTTTCCAGTTACTTCAAGCCGCAAACGGCCTCGCCTAAGCAACAGGCCATGGTCGCCAAAGTGACCGGCATCGAAGTGACCGTCACGCATACCGAAGGTGAGGCTTTACTGCTGGAATGCCAGCAAATCAAGCGTTATAAGCCCCGTTATAATATCTGTCTGAGGGACGACAAATCCTATCCTTATATTTTCCTTTCCAGTGAACAGGATTTCCCGCGCGTCACCCTGCATCGCGGCGCAAAGAACAAGCGCGGCCGCTATTTCGGCCCTTATCCCAGCGCCGGCGCCGTCAGGGAAACGCTGAAGCTGCTGCAAAAGATATTCCCGGTCCGGCAGTGTGAGGATTCCGTTTATAACAACCGCACCCGGCCTTGCCTGCAGTATCAGATTGAACGCTGCACCGGTCCGTGCGTAGGGCTGATTGACAAAGCCGGCTATGCCCAGGACGTGGACAGCACGATCCTGTTTCTGGAAGGCAAGGGCAGTCTGCTGATCGACCAGTTGGTTGTTAAGATGGAGAAAGCAGCGGCTGATCTTGATTATGAGCAGGCTGCCATTTACAGAGATCAGATCTTGAAATTGCGTTCCGTGCTGGAAAAGAACTTCGTTCATGGCGAGCGCGGCGATGTGGATATTATCGCCTGTGCCGCCAAGGCTGGCGTGGCCAGCATTCAGGTCTTCTTTATCCGAAACGGGCAGCATCTTGGCAACAAGCTGTATTTCCCTAAAATGACTGATGAGCATGATCCGGCCAGTATTCTGCAGGCATTTATTCCGCAATATTATCTGGACAGACAAGCGCCTCATGAATTAATCGTCAGTCATGAGCTGGAGGAAACCGAACTGCTGGCGGAAGTCCTGGCCAATCAGGCCAAACACGCCGTTAATATTTCTCCCAGAGTCAGAGGAGAGCGATTAAAATGGCTGCAAATGGCCTGCACGAATGCGGAAAACGCTCTACTGAGCAAATTATCGGACAAACAGGGGCTCTATGCCCGGTTTCTCAGTCTGCAGGAAGAACTGGGTTGCAAGGAACTGCCCAAACGCCTGGAATGCTTTGATATCAGTCATACCCAGGGCGATCAGACGGTTGCATCCTGCGTTGTTTTTGATAGGGAAGGTCCGGTAAAATCAGCTTATCGTCGCTTTAATATTGAGGGCATAACCGGAGGCGATGATTATGCGGCGATTCATCAGGCCGTGTTCAGGCGTTTTAAGCGCCTTAAGCAGGGCGAGCATGCCGCGCCCGACATATTATTGATCGACGGCGGTAAAGGTCAGGTTCATGCCGCCCAAAAGGCATTAGCGGAATTGGACATAAACAATGTTATGATAGTGGGCGTTTCGAAAGGGCCGGACAGAAAGCCCGGCATGGAAAAGCTGATTCTGGTGGAGCAGGATCAACCCATTGATGTAACGCCGGGGGCCAGCGGTTTATTGCTGATTCAGCATATCCGCGATGAAGCGCACCGGTTTGCGATAACAGGGCACAGGCAGCGGCGCGGTAAGACGAAAAAACAATCGGTATTGGAAACCATTCCGGGGCTGGGGCCAAAGCGGCGGCAGATTTTATTGAAACAGTTTGGGGGGTTGCAAGGTATTTCACGGGCTGGCGTGGATGCTCTTTGCAGTGTAGACGGTATAAGCCGACAAATAGCGCAACGAATTTACGAACAATTCCATCATCAAGATGACACTTGAATTTAATTTACCCACAATGTTAACGCTGTTAAGGATTGTATTAATTCCTTTATTAACAGTGATTTTTTATTTGCCCTGGCAATATTCCAATCTAGCCTGTACCTTGATTTTTATTATCGCGGCCGTTACCGATTGGCTGGATGGTTACTTGGCCAGAAAAATGGAGCAGGAAACGCCGTTTGGTGCATTTTTGGATCCGGTGGCCGATAAATTGATGGTGGCCATCGTCCTGGTGCTGATTGTTCAGCAACAGCCAAATCCTTATATGGCTGTTGCCGCTGCTGTTATTATCGGTCGGGAAATAACCATCGCTTCACTGAGAGAATGGATGGCGGAAATCGGCAAGCGCGCAAAAGTCAAGGTTTCTCAATTGGGTAAGTGGAAAACGACTGCGCAAATGCTGGCCATTACGCTGTTGTTGTATCGCGAGGACCTGGCCGGCATCCCGGTTAACGTCGTGGGGTATGTCCTTTTGTATATTGCCGCCTTATTAACATTATGGTCTATGGTCAATTACCTCAGGGCGGCGTTGACAGCGATCACGGAACAATAACCACCAGCCGATCCGGGTAAGTTTCCGGGATTTTATTAACATATGAGATACAGCACATTGAATTGGCTGTGAAAGAAGAAAATGGATAAGGAAAAAGAAAACATACAGATAAAATCTGAAACACAGGATGAGATATTACTAGCGGCTTTAAAATTATTTGCCGAAAAAGGTTATTTCAACACCTCGTTAGCGGATATCAAAGATGCGGCGGGCATAAAAACCACGAGTGGCATTTATCAGCATTTTAAAAACAAACAGATGATAGCCTCGGCGTTATATGCCAACATTTTCGATAGCTTGAACATATCCATCGACGATATCCGGCGCAGAAATAAAAAAGCATCGGAGCAATTACGTGAAATTGTCGATTTGTTATTCAGGCTGACCAGTGAGGCGCCCGATGTCATGCGATTTTTACTGATTTTGAAAATCCATGAGTTTTTGCCGGAAGAAAAGCCCTTGCTGGAAACGGCGCCTTTCGTAAAAATTATCAAAATCATTCAGGCCGGCATGAAGGCCGGAGAAATACGCACTATGGACCCGGTTCTCGGATACGCGTATTTTTTCGGCATCATCAATCAGACCTTGTGTCTGCTGTTGACCGGCGCTCTGGATAAGAAAGCCGAGGTCTATCAATCGCAGGCCTGGCTCGCGGCATGGAACGCAATCGCCAAAAGGTAATCCAATTTATTATTTTTTAACATAAAAATATGGGTGATATTGTTCAGTTTAAACGACCGAAAATATCGGAACGGCATAAAGGCAATACTTTATGCCGCAGCGGCTTTCATAAATGGGAAGTACTCAAGGAAAAACAGTTCGATGTCAAGCAGGGGAAGCTGATTACTGTTTATCAATGCGGGCGGTGCGCAAAAATCAAATCCAAAGCTCTTTAAGGACTCCGGTAAACGGCCCACCATGTTCAAGCCTTTTCTCCGACAATACGAATATATAGTGCCAGATCATCCGGCGACGGATAATGGCATACTGGAAAAGCATTACCGTGAACTCGTCGTCAAACGCCATATCCAGAATGATGCCGCTCAGGTGGAAGTGCTGGGGCATCTGCAGCAACTGCTGGATGTGATTTCTGAAAAAGCCGATTACGATAGCAAGCTGGCATTAGGCAAACTACTCTCGGCCAGACCCGAAAAGAGTAAAAGTCTTTATATATTCGGTGATGTCGGCCGGGGTAAATCCATGCTGATGGATTTCTTTTTTCAGGCCTGTCCGATCAAGCAGAAGCGGCGTGTGCATTTTCACGTTTTCATGCTGGAAATCCATGCCTTTATTCATCAATGGCGAAAATCCCGCAAAGGCGACCCGATTCCCGCGTTGGCGAAGCATATTCGAAAATCCACCCTGTTGTTATGTTTCGATGAGTTTAATGTCAGCGATATTGCCGACGCCATGATATTGGCGCGTTTGTTCAAACAGTTGTTTGAAAAGGGCATTATTATGGTCGCCACCTCTAACTATCATCCCGATGCGCTTTATCAAGACGGTTTGCAGCGGGAATTGTTTCTGCCGTTTATCGCGCTGCTGAAACAATCCGCTGAAATTCTGGAACTGGTGGCCAAGGAAGATTACCGGTTGATTCATCTTAAGGCATTGTCGACGACTTTCCATGCGCCGCTTGACGAGTGGGGTAAAGCGTTCCTGCGCCAAAGCTACAATGACCTTACCAATAGCGGCGCGACGGAATCAGTGGTTCTGCAAGTGCAGGGCCGGCACGTTCATTTTGCGGCGGCGCATGGCGACATCCTGTTTACTTCATTTAATGAACTTTGCGGCAGGGCTCTGGGAGCGGCCGATTATCTGGTTATTGCCCGGGAATTCAATACGTTGCTGGTCGCGGATATCCCCAAATTTTCCTTTGAAAACAGGGACGAAGCGCAACGATTTGTCACTTTGATTGATGTCCTTTATGAGCATAACGTAAAACTGATTTGTACGGCCGAGGCGCCCGCCGATCAGCTTTATACGGATAAAAGGCCTTTTGAATTCAAGCGAACACAATCAAGACTGATCGAAATGCAGTCAGAAAAGTATCTGGGCAAAAAGCATGCGCCCGCTTAAGGATTCGGCTAGAGCGTTTATTTATTAGCCGGAAACATTACCTTCAGACATGCGTCGCCATGAAAAACAAGCCATTCACTGACCGACAGGGCGCCAGAGGTTTTCATAAATCCGGTAGGGTACGCAGTGCGTACCTTTTGGGATGACTTTCACCGGAACCGCTGGAAAAGGTACGCACTGCGTACCCTAGTGTGCCCAGCATGGGCCAAAACTAGTTACCTGAAAGGAGGTAACCGGAAGTAGTAACGACAACCGTAGCGAAACCGCAAGGGGGAAGCCGCGAGGCCAGCCTGAAAGAAGCGGATAGCAAATGCACGACCGTAGGAACACGAACAAGCAGAGAGGCCGGATGTGGGCGATGAGTGTGCTAGGAAACACGAAATCCAACCGTTACCGAAAGACACATCAAGTAGAGCTTGGCGGCACGGGCAGACAGTTTAGGCACCTTACCTGGGGAGATCTCCTAAATGAGAGTTTGGGAGAAGTCAGCAGAGGCCGTAGTAGTGAGGAAGTGCCTGTAATGGGCATGGAGCGAAGGGCTGAAGAATCAAGTTCATTAAACCCAACGAGGCTAATCGGACGCGCATAGTATTCTGAAACAAGCGGGCGTTGCAACTGCGGCAACCACCCCCTTGGCGGGAAATCAACTAGTAAAGTGGATTCTTTAACGAACAAGATCGCGTGGGATGCAAGCTACGATTAGCGGTAAAAGGCGAAAGAGAAAATGACAGAAGAGTTACTGATGGATGCCATGTTCAACTGGCTAACCCTGCAAGAAGCGTTTGACGCGGTAAAGCGCAATAAAGGCGCAGCAGGAATAGACGGGCGAAGCATTGCAGAGACTGAGCAGCATTTAGAGCAGCACTGGGAAGCAATAGAAGCCAAGTTAAGAAAGGGAAGTTATGTCCCGAGTCCCGTGAAAGCGGTGACCATTCCAAAACCGAATGGAGGCGAGCGCGTGCTGGGGATACCGACGGTGCAAGATCGAGTCATACAGCAAGCGATGCAACAAATCTTAACGATAAAGTTCGACAGCGGGTTTAGTCAATATAGCTATGGCTATCGCCCTTATCGCAGCGCGCAGGATGCCGTGAAACAAGCTCGAAATTTTGTTCAGCAGGGTAAAAGTTGGGTAGTGGACATCGACATCAAGGCGTTCTTCGATGAAGTGAATCACGATATTTTACTGCATCAAATCAGCCGGAAAATATCAGACCGCCAAGTGTTAGGCCTGATAAGAGCGTATCTGAAAGCGGGTGTAGTGAAAGACGGAAAAGTAGAACGACGGTATAAAGGAGTTCCGCAAGGTAGCCCGTTGAGTCCCTTGCTTGCAAATATTTACCTGGACAAATTGGACAAAGAACTGGAAAAGCGAGAACTGAGTTTTTGCCGCTACGCAGACGATATTACCCTCTATGTGAGTAGCGAACGCAGTGCGCAACGAGTCTTGAAAAGTCTGACGTTATGGGTAGAAAAGCACTTAAGGCTGACCGTCAACCAAAACAAAAGCGGAACGGGGTGACCTTGGGATAGTCAGTTTCTTGGTTTTAGAATAACGGAAACACACGAAATCGCGACTAGCCCAAAAAGTATCGACCGCTATAAAGCCAAAGTACGCGAACTCTGGGATGCTCGGCAAAGCTTGACCAGTAACGAGTTGGTTGAGCAGTGGCGGCAATACGTTGTAGGTTGGTGGAATTATTTCAAACTCACTACCGACCGCCAACACCTCCTGAAATGGGAAGGCTGGACGCGCCGTCATATGCGAAAATGTTTCTGGTTACGCTGGCACAACAAAAAAGGGCGACTGAAGGCTTTGCGCCGATTAGGTGCGACACCAAGGCAACAAGAAACCGCGAACAGTACACGCGGAGCTTGGCGAATAGCGAAAAGCCCAGCACTACACAGAGCGTTGAGTAATGCCACGTTGAGACAATATGGGTTATGTGTACCATCAGAACTATCAACGGCCTAAGCCGTTGGATTCAACCGCCGGATGCGGAAAACCGCATGTCCGGTGGTGTGGCAGAGGTGACGGGCGCAATCCCGTCACCCCGAGCCGATCTGTATTTTTCAGGCTGGCCTGTCAATAACAATAGTCAATTTTTACAACAGCCGTTGCTTTCAGGTAACGGCTGATTGCTCTAATAAGGAAACATCCTTTCGGCCTGAAGGTCGAGATCTAAAACCAGAAAGGAATATTGATTAATATACGTCCCTGACGTAGCGTTTGTCTTTTTTCAGTTGATTGACGTAATCAATGGCTTGCTGTTCCGAGAGGTTGCCGTGTTCGGCAATCACGTCGTGCAGAGCCTTGTCGACATCCTTGGCCATGTGGTAGGCATCGCCGCAAACGAAGAAATAACCGCCCTGTTCCAGCCAGGCGAACAGTTCGGCACCGTTTTCACGCATGCGGTCCTGTACATAAATCTTTTCCTCTTGATCTCTGGAGAAGGCCAGATCCAGTCGGGTCAGCAGGCCTTTTTGCCGCATGACTTCCAGTTCCTCGCGGTAGATAAAATCAGTCGCCGAGTTGCGGTCGCCGAAGAACAGCCAGTTTTTACCTGGTGCATTCCGGTGCTCGCGTTCCTGCAGGAAGGCGCGAAACGGCGCGATGCCGGTGCCGGGGCCGACCATGATCATCGGCAGGCTGTTGTCGTCGGGAACTCTGAAGACCTTGTTGGGTGTGAAGAAGACGCGTACATCGGTTTCGTCGTCGACCAGGTCGGCCAGAAAAGTCGAGCAGACGCCTTTGTGCAGACGGTTATAGCTCTCATAACGCACGCTGGCCACGGTTAAATGAACGGTGTCCGGATGCATTTTGCCGCTGGAGGAAATCGAGTAGGCGCGATGCTGCAAGGGTTTCAGCAGGCTGATGAATTCAGCGGCCGAGAATTCCACTTGCGGGAACTGCCGTAGCAAATCCAGCGTGTCGCGGCCCCATAAATAATCCGCCAGTTTGTCCTTGTCGCCCGATTCCAGAATGCCGTTGAGCTCCTGGTCCCCTGAGCGGCTGGCGATTTCCTCGATCAATTCCTTGCTGGGCAGCTTGATTTCAAATTGTGTGCGCAAGGCTTCGTGTAACGCGATCGACTCGCCGTTGACCGGTTCGTCTTCATCGCCTTTGCAGCCGATGGCTTCAAGGATATCGGCGACCAGTTTGGGGCAGTTGGTCGGCATCACGCACAGGGCGTCGCCGGCTTCATAGCTTAATCCGGAACCGGTAATGGCAATTTCATAATGCCGTGTTTCCTTTGACGACGATTCGGCGGTCAGAAGCCGGTTCGCGACCATTTTGGCCGGGAACGGGTTCTTGCGGTTGTATTGGGGTTTTTCGGCCTGAGCGGCTGCCTCGATGTCGACAATGACCGTGGTCGACGCGCCGTCAGCCATGTGCGGAATAACGGCACTGATCCAGCTTGCCGCCGGTTCTTCAAAATCGACGTCGCAGTCAGTACGGTCGTAAATTCGCGTGGCGCCCAGTTCAGCCAGTCTTTGGTCCCAGTCTATGCCCGCTTTGCAGAATAAGTCATAGCTGGTGTCGCCTAATGCCAGTACGGAGAATTTCATGTTTTTGAGATCGGGCGCCGAGTCGGATGCTACGGCCTCCCACAGCATTTGGGCATTATCGGGCATTTCCCCTTCGCCGTATGTGCTGGTGATGACCAGCAAGTATTCCATGGCGGCAAGTTGATCGATTTCGACCTCATCCATGCTTTTTACCAGCGGTTTCAAGCCGTGTGTTTTCGCCACGCTGGCGGCGTCATGAGCGATGGACTCGGCATTGCCGGTTTGGCTGCCGTACAGAATGTGGATGACGCGGGCATCCACTTGATTAACAGAGCCGGCACTTTGAATCATATGCGTATGCATGCCGGCAAAGAAGCCGTTTAGCCATGCGCGCTGACTTTCGCTGTAGGGAGCGTCGAATGGGATATGAGGTGTTTTCATTTGAGTTACTAACAAATCAATGTCTGTGCATCCGCCTCCTGGTATTTAACCCGAGGAGGCTGATGTGTTAAAAAGGTTAGGTTAAGCCGCCTGCTCGCTCATCATGTCCTGGACAATGCCCAATCCGACGAGCCCGGCCAGATATTCCTCGATACAAGGAATGCCGGCCAGGGCTTCTCTATTAATATTTTCCTGCTCAATGATCCAGGCGGTGGAGCCTATCGAGTAAATGCTTTGCACGTCGCGCTTGATCAGTGCTTTTTTGTAGTCGTTGAGGCGTTTAACCGCGAGCAGACAGGCAAGCTGATCATCGCTGTAATTGCTGTAAGCTTCGCGCGTGTTTTTAACCAGGGCTTCCTGCAATTTGCGCGGGCGCTCCATGATCAATTTCCGCGCCGCCTGCTCGATCTGGCTTTGAGTTTGCAACGCTTCAGGCAAGTGCTTCAGCATGTCGCGAGCACAAGACCGGGCTTTCTCGAATACTGCAAAGCTGTTGACCAGTCTGAACATCAGGACCGTATCGGTCGTGCCGTAATCCGGAATCGCGCCCCCGAACAACGGTTGCGTTGTCTGGTAGGCCTCCCTGACCTGTTCAATTTGCGCGGCAGCCAGTTCCAGCGACAATTCCTCGATCATTTCCTTGCGATCCAGTGCTTGCTGCAAGTACTTGGCCGTCTGCGTCTTGTAAAGCCATAACGGCAGCGCGAATTTGAAATGAACGCGCTCGGTAGCCCAGTTATCGAGCAATCGTCTGGCTTTGCTTGAGTTGGCATAGTCGGCATGCTGCTCGAGCATATACAGAATGAATTGTTCGTGGGCGCGGGCCGTATCGGTGTCTTCAGTCAGGCGATGCAGTTCCACGGACGACTTGTCATACAGGTTTTCCAGCCGGTCTTCCGGGTCGTATTGATAAGCATTGCCGCCGGACATGCCATTGCAGAAGCCTTTGCCGAACCGGCCTAAATTCAATACGGCGCCGTTGGTCATGTATTCGCAGGCAAAATCGCCGACGCCTTCAACAACCGCCATGGCGCCAGAGTTCCTGACCGCGAAACGGTCGCCGGCCTCGCCGTTGATGAAGGCTTTACCGCCGCTGGCTCCGAATAGGGCAAAGTTGCCGATCAGCACGTTGTTGCCCGGTGTTTTGGTGCCGCCGCCTGGCGACTCGACGATCAGCGTACCGCCGCAGGCCGATTTGCCGACGCCGTCATTACAGGTGCCGGTATGTTCCATGCGCATACCGTCATTGATGAACGCGGCATAGCTCTGTCCGGCCGAGCCGTGCGTGCGGATAATCACGCTGTCCGGTGCCAGATAGCGGCGGCCATGCTGATTGGTATAAATGATTCTGGAGGCGGCCGCCTGCTCATCGCTGAGCTCATAGGTCAACATGCGTTCGATATCGATCGCCGTCTGACCGCCAACCGTTTTGTTACGGTTGTTCAGCTTGAAATCGTCGCCTTCGATAATGAGCTGTTGTTTGTTGCCGTCAATAATATCGGCTTTAAACCGTTTGATAATGGCATCGTCAATGCTGAAGTCGGCTTCCAGGTAGATCGGTTTTTCAACTTTTACTTCGCTCACCTGAGCAAGCAGGTGCGTCAAATCCAATTGGCCGATCATGGATTCGTGATTGATCAAATGCAACAATTCGGTTTTGCCGCGTATCTCGCGCAGGCTGCGGTAGCCTAATACCGCCAGTATTTCCCTGACTTCGTGAGCCAGATTCATGAAATATTGCGCCAGTACGCGCGCATCGCCTTTAAACTCTTCATGCGCGGTGGTCAGACCGGCCGGGCATTTGATGTTGCAGTTTTTGGCCATGACGCAGCGCAGCATCATTAAAGCGGTGGTGCCGAATTCAAATGAGTCGGCACCCAAAATAGCCGACTTAACGACATCGAGCCCGCTCTGATGCGCGGCACTGCAACGCAACACGACTTTGTCGCGCAGGCCGTTGGTGGCCAATGCCTGATGCACCTCGGCAATACCGATTTCAGGTGAGCGGCCGGTGTTTTTCAGGCTGGTCACGGCCGCGGCTCCAGTACCGCCGGTATTGCCGGCCACGTTGATCACGTCGGCCCCGGCTTTGGCGACGCCGACGGCAATCGTGCCGATACCTTCCGATGACACCAGTTTGACGCCGACTTTTACGCGCGCGGCTTTGGCATCGTGGATCAACTGCCCCAAATCCTCGATCGAGTAGGTATCATGATGCGGCGGCGGACTGACCAGCTCCACCTTGGGCGTGCCGCCTCGCAAGGCGGCAATTTCGACCGAGACTTTGGGCGCCGGTAATTGGCCGCCTTCGCCGGGTTTTGCGCCCTGGGCGATCTTGATTTCGATTTCCTGGATATTCAGGTCGGCCAGATAGCCGGCCCAGACACCGAAACGTCCAGACGCGAATTGCTTGATTTTGCTTGAACGCAGCGTGTTGAAACGGCTGGAGTGCTCGCCGCCTTCGCCGGAGTTGCTGAGCGCACCGACGATATTCGTGCCCTGGGCGACCGCTTCGTGCGCTTCCGCCAGCAGCGCGCCATGGCTCATCGCGCCGGAAGCCAGTACCGTGGTGATTTCATGGGCCGGCTGTACGTCGGCCAAGGCAAGCGGGTCGCGCGCAGGCTGGATGGATGATAAATAGCCGGCCAAAAGGCTGCCTGCATCGGCGACATTGACGGTTAATGCATCGCCAGCTACAGCCAAGCTGAACTCGGTATCGGCGAAGCGTTTTTTTAGATGCTGTGCCAGTTGATCCAGGCGCGCTTCGGATGAGTTTTCGGTAAAGCCGATGCTGAACGTCGCAGCGCCAGTTTGCGTGGCTTTCAGGCCGCGGATCAGGTAGTTGTTATTGCCATACAGATTCTGTTTGCCAAGGATGCGGTCGAAGTCGGCAACCGTTTCGGCGCTGCTGATATCGGCCGGAAAATCCATGATGTCGCGCAAGGCCGCCGGTCTGGATTCGCGCTCCAGGTACAGGTTTTTGGTAAAACTGCGATAAGCCGGGGTAATGCCGAAGGCATCGATTTGTTCCGGCGTGCGTTTTTCATAGCCGAAATCGACGTAGGCCGTATCGCTGGCCACGGGTGATTTATCCTGAGGAAGATACAGAATCTCCTCATCGGTCATATTGATATATTCCCGGACCGCGGTATTGCCGAAAGTGTGGCCTGCACCCTCCTGACGTTCCTTGAACAGGCCCAGGAACGGAATGTCTTTTTCCTCGCGCACGGCCAGGGCTTTTTGATGCCATTCCGTTGCGCTGGCGGCGATGTCGGCATAACGCGCGCCGCCGACCGAGGCATGGATGTTAGGGAAATAAGGGCTTAACTTCGGCTCGTCGGTATCGAGATAATTGGACTCGAAGAACTCCCCGCCGATATAGCTTTCCACGGTACACAGGCCGAATTTGCCCATGGTTTTCATGAGCGATTTTTCAGCCGCTTTCTGGAAGTTCTGTAATATTTTCGGCTGTTCGCTAACCGGATAATGGCTGATAACGCGGTTGTGTACGCTGACAGGGCAGATCGCTGATGCGCCGAAGCCTAAAATCGTGGCGATATCATGCGGGCTGGCCGCTTGTCCGGTTTCCGCAATTAAGGAGGAATTGAAGCGCAGCCCTTGTTTAACCAGATGCTGGTTGGCGGCCGCGATCATCAGCAGTGCCGGAATGGCGGCTTTTTCCTCGCTGATATTGATGTCGCTCAGGATGATGATGCCGGTGTTTTTGCGGGCGGCTTTCTCAACCTGCTCGCAGACGTCCAGCAATGCGGCCTCCAGCGCGTCTTCGTTGCGTTTCGGATCGTTAAAATCGGGCGAATACAGCATATCCAGCGTAACAACGCTGACGGCCGATTGTTTGCGGATCTGCTCCAGTTGGGTGCGCTGCAGAATCGGCGAGTCGATGACCAGTTGTTTGCTGTATTCGTCGGAAAAGGTCGGCTTGGCGCCCAGGGCGACGCGCAAGGTCATGCCGTCGCTTTCCCGAAGCGAGTCGAGCGGCGGATTGGTCACCTGGGCAAAACGCTGGCTGAAATAGCGCGACATGCCGCCTTCGGTGCCGGACAACGCATTAGGCGCGATGCCGTAGCCCATGGCCGAGACTTTTTCCATGCCGGTTGCCAGCATGGGATCGAGCAGGAATCTGAAGCTTTCCTGGTTGAGTGAGTATGCGGTATGGCGCTGGTCTATCGTGAATACGTGTTTGTTGTCGATCTCGGACAGGCCGACTTCCGGCAGTGCCGACATATGGATGCAGCTTTTCGCCAGTAACGCCTGATAGTCTTGTTCCTGCGCCAGTCGCTCCATGACTTGGAGGCTGTTATAGGCTTCACCGGTTTCGTGATCGAAATAAAGCATGCCGCCGGCTTCGATGCGGCCGCGCTTCAGGACATCCTGAGCGGGGAAATCGATTTGACCGGCTTCGGACATGACGGCCAGGTAATCTTCGGTTTCCACTGAGCGCAGCGGACGCAGGCCAAGGCGGTCCAGGCGCGCGCCGACGCGTATGCCGTCATTGAAAATCAACGCGGCCGGTCCGTCGTTCTTTTCTTCGTACAGGCTGAAATATTCCAGCATGGCGCGCACTTGCGGCGACAATGTCGTGTCGTTTTCCCAGGCCGGCGGCATCATCGCCAGCACGGCCGTGACGATATCGAGATTGTCTTCGTTGATGCGGCGGGTCAGGGTTTGGTCGAGGCGGCCGGAGTCCGATTGTCCGCACGGAAAGACGATGTGCTTGTTGTGCTGGCGCGCGATGGCGTTTTCGCTCAAGCGGTTTTTCTTATCGGTGTTCAATTCGCCGTTGTGCGCCATGTAACGGAACGGCTGCGCCATCATCGTGGCCGGGGCCGTGTTGGTTGAAAACCGGGTATGGAAAAACAGCGTGTTGATCTCGTGGTCTTTGTCGTACAGGTCCATGAAGTATGGAATGACTTCAAAGGAGTTGAGCCGGCCTTTGTAAACCTGCGTGCGCGAACTCATCGACAACGGATAGAAGCCGTTCAGTTCGGGGCGCGAAAAGCCTTCAACTTCAATAGTCAGCAAGGTAGCCTGAATATGCTTTTCAAACTGTTCGTGCGTCGCGGTCTTCAAGTTGTCCGGGCGCCCGAATATGACCTGCTTGATAGGCAGCTGCGCCTTGACAGCCGCAGGATTGAGTACGGATTTGTCGACCGGTATGTTGCGCCATTGAATAACCGGCAGGCCGGCCTCTTTAAAATGGCGCTCGACCAGTTCTTTCGCGGTGGAATCGTAATGGTCGTGATCTTCAGGGAAAAAGAAGTTCGCCACGCCGAATTGACCCAGTTCCAGGCTGTCGATACCGGTGATCTTGCGAAAGAACTTTAGGGATAAATCAATGTTAACGCCAGCGCCGTCGCCAATTCCTTCGGCACTCATGCCGCCACGGTGGGGAATGGTGCAGAGCGCTTCGTGGGATTTAACCAACAGATCATGAGTTTGTATACTCTTTTTGTGAGTAATAAAACCCACGCCGCAGCTGTCCTGCGATAATTCAGCGTTATACAGCATTTGTTCTTTATTACCTAATCGGGGATTTTTAATCATTTTCCAGCCCGTTCTAATCATGCCGTCGAGAGGCGGCGTTTATAGTTCGTTTTTTGTTTCAATGCGTGTTAGAGTCGAATAATTAAGCATTAATTCAGGCAAGCACATCAAAGTCGCTACGAAATCTTTCAGATAAATTTCATCTGGTGAAACTTGCTAATAATACCACGATGCAGGTTGTCTGTCATTTATGTGCTAGTGTTTTGTTTTATCAGACCGTAAAAATATAGGTTGCCTTATAATTGATTGATATGAAAGAGAATTTTGATGTTGTGATCGTGGGTGGCGGTATGGTGGGCGCGGCTGTGGCTTGCAGTCTGGGTGGCAGTAGGTTGAAAGTGGCGGTTATCGAGAGTTCGCTGCCTCAGTCTTTTTCCGCCGATCAGCCGCATGATTTGAGGGTTTCGGCGCTCAGTATCGCGTCAAAAAACATTCTTGAGACCGTCGGCGCCTGGCCGGGGATTACCGGTCGCAGATTTTGCCCGTTTCGGCGCATGCGCGTTTGGGAAACGGCCGGGGATACCGAATTTCGCAGCGATGACATCGGTCACGCGGAGCTAGGCTATATCGTTGAGAATCGTGTAACGCAACTGGCTTTATTGGATCGTTTGTCTGATTTCGATAACGTCGAACTGATCTGTCCGGCTATGATTAATAAAATCCGTTATTCGGTTGCGCATCAAGGCGATCATTCCACGCTGGAATTAAGCGATGGCCGCCAGTTGTCGGCGAAAGTGCTGGTTGCCGCCGATGGCGGTCAATCACGGGTCAGGCAGGCGGTAGGCTTGGGGGTGACGAGTTGGGATTATAAGCAGCATGCTCTGGTTATTTATATCGAGACGGATTATGGGCAACAGGATATCACCTGGCAACGTTTTGTCCCTAGCGGTCCGCAGGCCTTTTTGCCGTTAACGGGGCATTATGGTTCCATCGTCTGGTATAACTCGCCGGATGAGGTCTCGCGGTTAAAGGCATTACCTGAAGCGGAATTGATGGCGGAATTGATGACCGCTTTTCCTGACTGTCTGGGCAAGGTCAAGGGTGTTCTCGGTACCGCCAGTTTCCCTTTAAAACGGCAGCATGCGCAGGATTATGTCAAACCCGGTGTTGTGCTGGTCGGCGACGCGGCGCATATGATCAATCCTCTGGCGGGGCAGGGCGTGAACATCGGCTTGCTGGATGCGGCAACCCTGGGTGAGGTCTTGATAGAGGCCCGGAACCATGGGCAGGCTATCGACGATATAGCCGTTTTGAAACGCTACGAAAAATTGCGTCGTAATGAAAACCTGAAAATGATGACGGTAATGGATGTCTTTTACCGTGTATTTAGTAATGAGGTGTTACCGGTCAAGTTTTTGCGTAATCTGGGCTTGGGATTGGCCGAACGTCTTGTGCCGGCAAAAAATAAGGTCATGCGTATGGCCATGGGGTTGGACGGTAATTTGCCCAAACTCGCCAGGGGGGAGCCCATTGTTTGAGCGGGCGGGATTTGTCTCTCGCATAGGGTGTGCCGGCAATGCGTCGATTGTCTTGGTGCGTTGCCTTGGGATATTAGCGTCTTTTTGCCGGATGGCGAGTTTTAAAATCTCTTTATCGGCAGCGCATTACCCTAAAATTATAAATTAATGTGATCGGGTTCATGTTTTGGTGAAAAAAATTAATTACGTCTTCGTTTCAGCTTAAGCCGGTATTTTTTTGGGCTAGAATTGCTAGCAACCAATTTGTTGAGAACCGAAGCAATGCATAAAAAATTTTATCCCAAAATTTCAAAGCAACTTTCAGCGGTTGTCGCCAACGAGGATGGTGTGCAGTTAAATGTCTTAGCGGTGGATACCAATGGCGCGGAGGTCTGTATTCAGTGCGATATGAGGCAACGCAACGTGATGACGCCGGGCGGCAGTTACGTGCGCGGCGGCAGGCCGGTAGAGTGGTCCATCAGTCTGGAGTTGCCTGATGAGGATGGGAAGATATCGCCTGTCGCGGCGCGCTGCCATATTTCCTATTCACGGCGTATCTCCAGCGATCTCTGTAAGATCGGCATGCGCTATGTCGATATGGGAAGGAGTGACTACAACCGGTTGGTCCGGTTTATCGAAAAAACCCTGGCGTCAAACGATGGCTTTGCCTTTTGACCGGCATGGCGGCTATTTCAGTTACCGCCGACTTCCAGCATTTTAAGGATTTCATCGCGTATCCGTTCTTGCTTGGCCGTGTCGTGGATGGGGTGCAACCGCGAGTCGGTAATATAAAACATGTCTTCGGCGCGACTGCCGATCGTGGTGATTTTCGCGCTGTGCAGATGGATGTTCTGCTGCATGAAGGCTTGGCCGATTTTGGATAGAAGGCCGGCATGGTCGGTCGTGATCAGTTCTATGATGGTGTGCCTGTTTAAAGGGTCGGTATGAAATTGAATGCTGGTCGGGATGGGGAAATGCTTGGCCTGTCTTGATTGGCGATGAATATTTTTATGGGCTTTTACTTCCCGGTGCAGCAGGTTGTGGCGCAGGGTCGTGCAGATATGGACTTCCCTGAACAGTTCATTGATGGGTTCACCTGACTGTTCCAGTACCTGGAAACTATTGAGCACATAATTATCCAGCGTAGTCATGATTCTGGCGTCCAGAATCGTAAGCCCTAGCTGGTCCAGGGTGGCCGTGCTGATGGAAAAAACAGCCTCTTCATTTTGGGTATAAATAAACACTTCGGCGCTGCCCCGCTGGGTTTGAGGGCGCAGCAGAACCAGGGGCAGGTCGTCCTCGCTGGAAGAGGCGATGGCGATCGTGTGCCAGGCTATTTCATCGGCCGAATATCTGAGGAAGTAATCATCGCTGGCATGTTGCCAGGACTTGTGAATCGCCGGTTCTGATATGCCAAGCTTGAGTAGTTCGTCTTCCGCTTCTTTTTTGTTTTCGAGTATCCGGTCCTCCAGCGCTACCGGATTCTCCAGGCCTCTGTGCAGGGCGCTGTGCGTGACCGAGTAAAGCTCTTGCAGTAAGGCGTCTTTCCAGGAATTCCACAGTTCCGGATTGGTGGCGCGAATATCGGCCACGGTCAGTAAATACAGATAATTCAGGTATTCGATGCTGCCTACTTGCTGGGCGAATTCATGGATGACATCGGGGTCGCCGATGTCTTTGCGTTGGGCGGTCATCGACATGATCAGGTGGTTGCGGACCAGCCAGGTGATTAGCTTGGTGTCGTGCGGCGACAGGTCGTGCTGAACGCAGAAGCGTTTGGCGATTTCCTCGCCTATCGTGGAATGGTCGCCGTTTCGGCCTTTGGCAATGTCGTGAAACAGGGCGGCAATATATAGAATCTCCGGTTTGGCGATCAGGAGAAAAATATCATTGCAAAAAGGCAGTTCATTAATATGTTTTTCCAGTGCAAACCGGCGCAGGTTGCCGATTACGAAAATCGTATGTTCATCCACGGTATAGATATGGAATAAATCATATTGCATGCGCGCGACGATATTGGCGAAGCCGGGTATATAGGCGGCCAGCACGCCGTAACGGTTCATGCGCCTTAGTTGGTGGGTAATGCCTCGCGGTTGACGAAATATTTCCATGAACAGGCGGTTGGCCGTTTTATTCTGGCGGAACCCGTCGTCGATCAGGTACAGGTTCTTGCGGATCAGGCGAATGGTCGTGGCTCTGATTCCTTTGAGCGAGGAGTTTTGTTGCAGGATTAAAAAGATTTCCAGTAAAGCGGTCGGTTCCTGCTCGAAAATGCTGTCCTCGGTTGCTTCAAGATAGCCATTGATAACGGAAAATTTAGCGTTAAAAGGCAATGGTCTGTAGACGCCTTCGCCGCAGACGAAGCGTTCGTTGAATAGTTGCAGCAGCATTTCATTAAGGCGCTCGAGTCCGAGTACCGTTTTAAAATAAAACTGCATAAACTGCTCGACGTCCTGATTGTAAGCCTGGTCCTCCGTGCTGAAACCGAATTGCTCGGCAAGATCGCGCTGGTAATCAAAAATCAGCCGGTCCTCGGCTCGATTGGTCAGCAGGTGCAGCGCATAGCGAATGCGCCAGAGCACGTCCAGGGCTGAAACCAGTTGCAAATATTCCGATTCCGGCAGAAAGCCGTATTTGATCAGTTCCTTGAGCGTGGAGGAATTGTAATGGCGTTTGAATACCCAAGCGATAATCTGCATGTCGCGCAGTCCGCCCGGGCCTTCCTTGATATTGGGTTCCAGATTGTAGGCCGTGCAGTGGAATTTGGCGTATCGCTGCCGCTGTTCTTCCATTTTGGCAATAAAAAACTGATCGGAAGGCCAGATTTTATCTGGCGTGGTAGCCTGTTTAAGTGTTTCATAAAGCGCGGTGTTGCCGGTGATCAGGCGCATTTCCATCAGGCTGGTCATAATTGTCTGATCGTCTTGCGCGGCTTTGATGCATTCCTCGATAGTGCGCACGCTTTGCCCGGGCTTTAGTCCGATATCCCATAGGAATATGGAAAAATTCGTCAATGATTCCTGGTAAGGGGTGGTGTCGTTGGAATCAAGCAAGATAACGATATCGATATCGGAATAGGGAAACAATTCCCTGCGGCCATAGCCCCCCACGGCAATCAGGCTCAGCGATTGGGCGTGATCACCGAGATAGTGTTGCCAGCAGCGGCTCAGGATTTCATCGATGAAATCGGACTTTTCCTCAAGTAGTCCGGAAACCGAGCTGTGCGGATCGAATTTTTGCCGCAGGTCGTCGTCTTTCTGCTTCAGTAGTTGTTTGTATTGCAGCAAGCTGTCTTTTCCGGCGAGGGTCGCAGGCTTGGGGGAACTCAAGTCGATCACATTTCTTCCTGGCGCAGGGTTAGGATTTCATAACCGTCGGCCGTGACAAGAATAGTATGTTCCCACTGAGCGGACAGGGTCCGGTCCTTGGTGACCGCGGTCCAGCCGTCGGCCAATACTTTGACATGGCGCTTGCCGAGGTTAAGCATGGGTTCGATGGTTAAAATCATGCCGGCTTTCAGCACTTCACCGGTGCCGGCTTTGCCATAGTGCAGAACCTGGGGTTCTTCATGGAATTTCTTGCCGATGCCATGGCCGCAAAATTCCCTGACCACGGAGTATCGGTTGGCCTCGGCATGCTTCTGTATGGCGTGGCCGATATCGCCCAGGGTGGCTCCGGGTTTGACTTGTTCGATGCCGAGGAACATGGCTTCGCGGGTGACGTTGACCAGTCTCTTGGCGTGCGGGCTGACTTCTCCTACGCAGAACATTTTGCTAGTATCCCCATGGTACTCATCTTTAATAACCGTAATATCGATATTGACGATGTCGCCCGATTTAAGTTTCTTTTCACTGGGGATGCCATGGCAGACCTGATGATTGATGGAGGTGCATATGGATTTGGGAAAACCGTGATAATTAAGCGGCGCCGGTATGGCCTTCTGCACGTTGACAATATAATCATGGCAGATTTTATCGAGTTGATCAGTGGTAACTCCCGGGACCACATGGGGCGCAATCATTTCCAAAACTTCGGCGGCCAGTCTTCCGGCGATACGCATTTTTTCGATTTCATTTTCGGTTTTGATGATTATGCTCATGGAGATTCTTACTTGTTTAGGGTTATTTGTGACGGATGACAGGCGCGACAAGATAACTGTCTGGTTTTGAAAGTTGGTCAGTATGTGACATGGGACAGAGTTTAACAGAGATTATCTTGTTGTAAAAAACTAATTATGGTATAAAGCTAAGTTCATTTTTGTATTAATACTCACGCTTATCGTCACGTCTGGCAGGGTGCTGGCCTGATTTATCGGACTGGTTTCCAGGCGGGATAGGTGGAGGCGTAACCCAGCTCGGACAAGCGTCCGATTTTTAATCTTAGGAGAAATTAATGGCAGCAGTATCCATGCGTCAAATGCTTGAGGCGGGTGTTCATTTTGGACACCAAACCCGTTACTGGAACCCGAAAATGGCTAACTACCTGTTCGGCGCGCGTAACAAAATCCATATCATCGATTTGGAAAAAACGCTTCCGTTGTTTAATGATGCAATGAATTATCTGGGTCAAATGTCGGCAAACAAAGGTACCATCCTGTTTGTCGGTACTAAAAAAGCAGCACGCAAAGTGGTTGCGGAAGAAGCGAAACGTTGTGGCATGCCTTATGTCAATCATCGCTGGTTAGGCGGCATGCTGACCAACTTCAAAACCATCAAGAAATCAATCAATCGTCTTAAAGAACTGGAAGCCATGAAAGCTGACGGCACGCTTTATCAACGATTCAGCAAGAAAGAAGCGCTGGGCATGGAGCGCGAACTCGAAAAACTCGAGCGCAGCCTGGGCGGCATTAAAGATATGAAAGGCATTCCTGATGTGATTTTCGTACTGGATGTCGGGTATGAGAAAAATGCGATCAGCGAAGCGAAGAAATTAGGCATTCCGGTAGTCGGCGTTGTTGACTCCAACAACTCTCCGGAAAGAATCGATTACGTTATTCCGGGTAATGACGACTCAATTCGAGCGGTTTCATTATATTGTCAAAGTGTTTCCGCGGCTGTAATGGAAGCTAAATCGGCAAGTCTGGAACTGTCGGCAAAAACTGATGACTTCGTTGAAGAATCCGCGGCAACAGAATAATTTGCGCCCTTGATTTTTAGCAGGCAGGGTCCTGTGAGGAGTTAGGGTTTAGATCAAGAAAAAACGCCTCCTCACGGGGGCGTTTTTATAGTACGAACAGTGAGGAAAAAAGAATGAGTATTACTGCAGCAATGGTTAAGGAACTGCGTGAAAGAACCGGTTCCGGCATGATGGAATGCAAAAAAGCGCTGGTTGAGACCAATGGCGACCTGGAACTGGCTATTGAAAACATGCGTAAATCCGGCCTGGCCAAAGCCGATAAAAAATCAGGCCGTACTGCCGCCGAAGGCGTTATCGGCGCTAAAATCAGCGATGATGCGAAAACAGCGGTGATCGTCGATATTAACTGTGAAACTGATTTTGTTGCCAAGGGTGATGATTTCGTTGCCTTCGTTAATAATGTAACGGCTGCTTTGCTGACTTCAGATATTGACACAGAAGAGCAATTGCTGGCTATGAAATTGGCCGACGGCAATACCGTTGATGATGTCCGGCGCGGTCTGATTGCAAAACTGGGCGAGAATATTACTATTAGACGTTTTGCAAAGTACCATACCGCGGAAGGCGGCACCGCCTGCTATCTGCATGGCAGCAAAATCGGCGTTATCGTCGAATTGGCCAAAGCGGACAGCGAGCTGGGCAAGGATATCGCGATGCATATCGCCGCGAGCAAGCCTGAATGCGTTTCCGAAGATCAAGTTCCCGCGGAACTGATTGAGAAAGAGAAGGAAATCTTCTCGGCGCAAGCGGCGGAAAGCGGAAAACCTGCGGAAATTATCGAGAAAATGATTGCCGGCCGGATCAGTAAGTTCCTGGCCGAAATTACCTTGCTGGGTCAACCTTTTGTTAAAGATGACAAAATCAGCGTCGGCAAACTGGTGGCTTCAAAAGGTAACAGTGTTGTTCGTTTCACACGCTATGAAGTGGGCGAGGGCATTGAAAAGAAAGAAGAAAACTTTGCCGAAGAGGTTATGGCTCAAGTTAGAGGCAGTTAAGAAAACTCCCCGGCCGCCGGCCGGGGAACCTTGTGCTAATGAATACCGGTCCCCGATTGAATATGACTAAGCTGATTTGCCAGAGAATTTTACTTAAGTTAAGCGGTGAGGCTCTAATGAGTGAGGCAGGTGGCAGTATCGATTCCGATATTGTTAAACGTCTCGCCATGGAAATTAAAGATTTATGTGATGTGGGTATCCAGATCGGACTGGTTATCGGTGGCGGTAATATTCTGCGTGGCGCGGAAAAAGCCTCGGAAGGTCTGGATCGCGTAACCAGTGACCAGATGGGCATGCTGGCCACGGTCATCAATGCCTTGGCCATGCAGGACGCGCTGGAACATTTAGGCCTGCAGGTCAGGGTGATGTCCGCCCTGAAAATCAATCAGGTGTGCGAAGATTACATACGGCGTCGTGCCGTCAGGCATCTGGAAAAAGGTCGCGTAGTCATTTTCGCGGCCGGAACGGGCAATCCTTTTTTTACAACCGATTCGGCAGCCAGTCTTAGAGCGATTGAAATCAATGCAGAGTTGATGATTAAAGCGACGAAGGTCAAGGGTGTCTATTCGGCGGACCCCGAAAAAGTAAAGGATGCAGTATTTTATTCACGATTGACTTATGATGAGGCGCTGGATCAACGTTTGAATGTCATGGATGCAACCGCACTGGTATTATGCAGGGACAATAATTTACCCATGCGGGTCATGAATATTTTTGAGAAAGGCGCGGTAATGAAACTGATGATGGGCGAAGAGATCGGCTCCCTTATTCAACGAGGAACACATAATGATTAGTGATATCCACCAAAGTGCTGCCACCCGCATGGGCAAAAGCATAGAAGCGTTAAAACATGAATTTTCAAAAATAAGAACGGGCAGGGCGCATCCGAGCTTATTGGATCAAATAACTGTTTCCTACTACGGTACTGAATCGTCGCTGTCGCAGGTGGCCAATGTGGCTGTTGAAGATGCGCGTACTTTGACCATTACCCCGTGGGAGAAGGGCATGGTACAGGCGATCGAAAAAGCGATTATGAAGTCGGATCTGGGATTGAATCCGGCTACCAACGGCATGACTATCCGCATTCCATTGCCGCCGCTGACTGAAGAGCGTCGCCGCGATCTGGTGAAAGTGGTCAGGCATGAGGCAGAGAATGGCCGTGTGGCGATCAGAAATATTCGCCGCGATGCCAACTCGGAAATAAAGGAGGCGTTGAAGGAAAAAATGATTTCCGAGGACGAAGCACGTGCTGCCGAGGAAAAAATCCAGAAATTGACCGATCAATATGTCAAGGAAGTGGAGAAATTATTGGAAGCCAAAGAGGCGGATCTGCTGTCAATTTAACTGAGATTTAACAATGTCAGATGATGATTCCATCAGTTTAGAATCAGATAATAACAAGCCGCGCCATATTGCCATTATCATGGATGGCAATGGCCGCTGGGCGCAAAAACGTTTTATGCCGCGCCCGATGGGGCATCAGGCCGGGGTCAAAGCTGTCAGAAAGGTTGTCGAATACTGCGCAAAGCAGGAGATCGAGGTCTTGTCATTGTTCGCTTTTAGCAGTGAGAACTGGCGACGTCCGCAGGAAGAGGTCTCCATGTTGATGAGCTTGTTTATCACAACCTTGCAACGAGAAATCGACAAACTGCACCGTAACGATATCCGCTTGCGATTTATCGGCGACAGGACGGCGTTTCCAGATAAATTACAGGCTAAGATTGCCGAAGGAGAGGCGAGGACAAAGGATAACAAGGGCTTAACCCTTGTTGTGGCGGCAAATTATGGAGGTCGCTGGGATATGTGTCAGGCTTTCCGGAAAATCGCTGAAAAAATGGCGGCCGGAGAGTTGGAAAACCAGGAAATCAGTGAAAAGTTGATCGAACGGTATTTATCCACCGCTGACCTGCCCGAGCCCGACCTGTTCATCAGAACAGGCGGCGAGCAACGCGTGAGTAATTTTCTGCTCTGGCAATTAGCCTATACAGAGCTGTACTTTACATCAACGCTCTGGCCGGATTTCGACCAGAATTCAATTGAAGACGCTATTAAGAGCTTTAAAAGCCGGCAGCGGCGCTTTGGCCATACCGGAGAGCAGGTGCTTAATAAAGCTGTCACCCTCTAAAACCTTAATAATCACAATAATTAATATAATGTTACTTCAGCGAATTATAACGGCCTCAATATTGGCTCCTTTGGTCATACTGGCTGTGTTCCAGTTGTCCTCGACATATTTTTCATTAGTTTTTGGGTTGATCATTCTAGTTGCGGCATGGGAATGGGGCAATCTGGCAGGCATCAGTTCGCCGGTAAAGCGGAGCCTGTTATTGCTGGCATTGGTTCTGCCGATGCTGGGCGTGCATTTCTGGACCCAACTGCTGGAGATTGTGGCGCAGGCCTTCGATTGGCCCGATGTCAGGGATTATTCAGGCGCATTGGACTGGCTGGTGATCATCCCGGTGTTATTCTGGATACTGGTCATGATATTGATCAGAAACACGCCATCCGGATTGCTGAAACTGGAGTTGAAAACGCGTTATAAAGCGTTGATCGGCTGGTTTGTGTTATTGTCGGCCTGGATGTTCTTTAGCCGGCTGAGAGCTTTTTACGATGTGGAAATGGCTTTTTATTTCCTGATCCTGATCTGGGCGGCCGATATTGTCGCCTATTTTGTCGGCAAAAAATACGGACAAACCAAACTGGCGCCTGAAATCAGCCCCGGCAAAACATTGGCCGGCATGTATGGTGCATTAATAGCCGGCTTGGTTTGCGCTGTTGCTTTGAGCCTGATCTATGGCTTTGACTTGATGATCGCATCGGACTTTGTCCTGCTGTCGGTCTTGACCGTACTGCTTTCTATTTATGGCGACCTGTTTTTCAGTCTGGTTAAGCGCCAGCGAGGCGTAAAAGACAGTGGGTCCATTCTGCCCGGACACGGTGGCATTCTGGATCGCATCGACAGCCTGATTGCCGCGGCACCGTTTTTCTATGCCGGCATATTCCTGATTTACAGGCTGGTGTCATGAAGAAGGGCATTTGCATACTCGGAGCGACCGGCTCGATTGGCGTCAGTACGTTGGATGTGGCGGCCAGACATGCCCATCTTTACGAGGTTGTCGCTTTAACGGCCAATACCAACATCGATGCGTTATACGAACAATGTCTGGCGCATCATCCTGAATACGCGGTTGTTGTCGATGAAAGCAAGGCTCAGGCATTCAAGGACAAGCTGAAAAACTCACCGGTGGCGGATATCAAGGTCCTGTCCGGCGTCCATGCGCTGGAGCATGTCGCCACGCTCGATAACGTCGATTCGGTCATGGCGGCGATCGTCGGCGCGGCGGGCCTGCTGCCCAGTCTGGCCGCGGCAAAAGCCGGCAAAACCGTATTGCTGGCGAATAAGGAAGCGCTGGTTATGTCCGGCGATATTTTCATGCGGACGGTAGCCGATTCAGGAGCGCAATTGCTGCCGATCGACAGCGAGCATAACGCCATATTTCAATGCATGCCGGCCGGCTATAAAACCGGCGTACGGGCAACACAGGCCAGGCGCATTCTGCTGACCGCTTCGGGCGGGCCGTTCCGCGAGATGCCATTAGAGCAAATGCCGCATGTGACCCCGGCTCAGGCGGTCGCCCATCCTAACTGGGATATGGGCCGGAAAATTTCGGTCGATTCCGCCACGATGATGAACAAGGGCCTGGAAATGATCGAAGCCTGTCTTTTGTTCAATATGACGCCGGACCAGATACAGGTCGTCATCCATCCGCAAAGCGTCATCCATTCGATGGTCGATTACGTGGACGGGACCGTGCTGGCGCAGATGGGCAACCCGGATATGCGCATTCCCATCGCTCATTCCATGGCCTGGCCGGAACGGTTCGATTCCGGCGTCGAACCGCTGAATATTTTCGACGTCGGGCGCATGGATTTTCAAGAGCCGAATCTTGAGCGCTTCCCCTGTCTGCGTCTTGCTTATGAAGCCATCAATGCCGGCGGCATCATGCCGACCGTCTTGAATGCCGCCAATGAAATAGCGGTGGACGCCTTTTTGAATGAGCGCGTGCGCTTTACCGATATCCCGGTCATTATTGAGCGTTGCATGAAGGAATTCGATGCCAAACCGGCCGATAGCCTGGAAATTATTCTAGACGTGGATAAACAAGCCAGAAAGTTGTCTAACCAAATTATTGACGAGCTTACTGGTTGACAATTTTCATGCATACTCTGTTTTATTTCATCATCGCTATCGGTATCCTGGTTTCATTTCATGAATTCGGGCACTTTTGGGTAGCCCGTAGAGCCGGGGTCAAAGTGCTCAGGTTTTCCGTGGGCTTCGGCAAAGTGTTGTGGTCCTATCAGAAAAATCCTGACTCAACAGAGTATGTCATATCGGCTATCCCGCTGGGCGGCTATGTCAAAATGGTCGATGAGCGCGAAGGCGAGGTCAAAAAAGAGGATCTGGCTTATGCTTTTAATCGGCAATCCTTGCTGGCAAAATCGGCGATCGTGGCGGCAGGTCCTATATTCAACCTGGTGCTTGCCATTGCCCTGTTCTGGAGCGTGCTGGTCATAGGCGAGATGGGCATCAAGCCGATACTCGGTCCGGTCGAGCAGGGCACTTTAGCGGCGGAGGCCGGTTTTGCCGAAGGTGATGAGATCATCGCCGTCAATGATAAATCGACGCCAACCTGGGCTGAAGCCATGGGAGTCTTAATCGCTTCCTCGCTCGATAGTGAGCAGCAAATAAAAGTCAAAGTCAGAAATTTTGCGGATCAGCAAAGTACCAAAATCCTGCACATTTCCGAACCGGACAGCCATGACCCCGAGGTTTTGTATAAACGGTTGGGTTTTAAACCCTGGACACCGGACCTGAAGCCGGTCATAGGGCAAGTGCTTACCGACGGCGCGGCCGCGGAAGCCGGTTTGCAGTCGGGGGATCTGATCATCAGCGCCGACGGTAATGAAATCAATAACTGGGTACAGTGGGTGGACTATGTGAAAGAGCATCCCGGCGTCGAGATCAAGCTGATTATCGAACGAGATGACAGACGTTTGCCGATTGCGCTGACGCCTAAGCGCGTCATATCCGAACAAAAGCCCGAGGGAAAAATCGGGGCATCCGTTCATGTGCCGGAGGATTTGATGGAATCCATGCGTGTCGAGTATGCCTTGGGGCCGCTGGAGGCGGTGCCCGCCGCTCTGGAAAAGACTTATGGTTATTCCGTATCAACCCTGAAAATGATGGGCAAAATGCTGATCGGCCAAGCTTCCGTGGAAAATTTAAGCGGTCCAATCAGCATCGCCCAGTTTGCAGGGCAGTCAGCCACAATGGGCTTGACCCATTTCCTGAAATTTCTTGCCCTGGTCAGCGTCAGTCTGGGCGTGCTCAATTTATTGCCTATACCAGTGCTGGATGGCGGGCATTTGGTGTTTTTCGCCATTGAAGCGGTTAAGGGCAGTCCCGTTTCAGAAAAAATGCAACTTTTCTTCCAGCAGATCGGTATAGCCTTGCTGGTGTTTTTGATGGCATTGGCCATGGTGCTGGATATTGAGCGATTATTTCAGGGTTAGGTCTGCTGTTTAATCACTGATGTTATGCATTCAGTTTACCTGTCCGGCCAAGTCACGTAGGGCACGCATCGTGTACCTCCTTAATATAAATGTTTCGGATGAGTTCCGGGTGAGTCACAATAAAGGTACGCAATGCGTACCCTACAATGCAAAGGAAAAACGAGAAAAACCATGAAAAAAGTTATCAAGATTGCTGCGCTGTCCCTGTTCGGCCTGGCCTTGTCCGCCGCTCATGCGGATGAAGACGCTATCCGGCAGGCGTTCTCCAAATCCATGCCGGAAGTAAAAATCGACTCCATCAAACCTTCCGAAATCAACGGGCTTTATGAGGTCGCCATCGGCGCGAATATCTATTATGTATCCGATGACGGTAAATATTTGTTGCAGGGCCATTTAATCGACGTTGCGGCGCGTACCGATTTAACGGAGGAAAAATTAAACGGCACACGTAAACTGGCTCTCGAAAAAGTCGGCCAGGATAAAATGATCGTGTTTAAGCCGAAGGTAAGCAAATATAAGGTTTCCGTGTTTACCGATATCGATTGCGGCTATTGCCGCAAACTGCATTCGGAACTCGATCAATACATGGCCGAAGGCATTACCATCCAGTATTTGTTCTTCCCGAGAGCCGGAAAAGGTTCCGATTCCTACAACAAGGCGGTTTCCGTCTGGTGCGCCGACGACCGCAATGCGGCCTTAACAGCGGCTAAAAAAGGCGAAACCCCGAAAGCCAAAACCTGTGACAATCCGGTTGACGAGCACATGCAACTCGGCGCGGAATTTGAAGCAAGAGGCACACCGATGATCGTGACTGAAAACGGCGCGATTTATCCGGGCTATCTGCCGGCCAAACAGTTGGTTGAAGTTCTGGAAAACGAAAAAGCCGCGAAATAAACCCTGTGAGGGCGACCGGTTGGTCGCCCTTCTTGAAAAATGCTGAACTTATAAATGCCGGGTTTATCGTCCTGGTGCTCGGTCAATTTAATTATGGCGGGTAAATTGTAGGTGCGAATTCATTCGCACTATGAATACTCTGCAAAATTTACTCGTCAGAGCAAGACTGACTAAGTCTGGAGCGTTTGCTTGTCGGCCGGAAACATTGCCTACAGGCTTCATCGCCATGAAAACAATCCATATTCACTGGCTGGCAAGGCGCCAGATGTTTTCATAAATCCTACTGTCTTTTTCAGGCAGGCCTGTCAATAACAATACTCAATTTTCACAACAGCCGTTGCCTTCAAGTAACGGCTGATTGCTAGCTTACTCTTCTAAACCATCCCCTTAAGCCGGTAGAGCAAATCTAAAGCCTCACGGGGGCTGACCTCATCCGGATTCATTTCCTCCAATAAACACACGGCAGGATGACATTCCTTGGCTAAGAATAAATCCAGTTGATTAGTCCCGGCTTCCGCCTGCTGCTCGATATAAGCATTGTTTTCCAGATGCTCTAATTTGGCTTTGGCCTTGTCGATCACGGAGCGCGGTACGCCGGCCAGCGAGGCCACTTGCAGACCGTAACTCTGATTGGCCGGCCCTTCCTTGACGGCGTGCAGGAAAATAATCCGGTCTCCATGTTCCATGGCATCCAGATGCACGTTATGAATGGAGGCCTGCTCATCGGCCAGGGTTGTCAGCTCGAAATAATGCGTGGCGAACAAGGTAAACGCCTGGGTCTCCTTGGCCAGATAATCGGCGCAGGCCCAGGCCAGCGACAGGCCGTCGAAGGTGCTCGTGCCCCGGCCGATCTCATCCATTAAAATCAGGCTTTGCGAAGTCGCGTTGTGCAAAATATTAGCGGTTTCGGACATTTCCACCATAAACGTCGAGCGTCCGCTGGCCAGGTCGTCGGATGCGCCTATGCGCGTGAAAATCTTGTCCACGGGGCCGCAGGTCAGCGCTTTGGCCGGCACATAACAGCCGATATGCGCGATCAGCACAATCAACGCCGCCTGGCGCATGTACGTGGATTTGCCGCCCATATTCGGGCCGGTGATGATCAGCATGCGGCGCTGGCTGGAAAAGGACAGGTCATTGGGCACGAACGGAATATCGGACACCTGCTCAACCACCAGATGCCGGCCCGCCTCGATCTCGATGCCGGGCTCGTCAACCAGCGTCGGAGCCGACAGATTCAGCGTATCGGCGCGTTCGGCGAAATTGACCAGGACATCGAGCTCAGCCAGCGCGGCGGCGCATTCCTGCAGCGGGATCAGGGACGCGGCGATGATCGTCAGCAGTTCCTCATACATGGATTTTTCGAACGCCAGCGATTTCTCGCGCGCGCTGAGGACTTTATCCTCAAACGATTTCAGCTCTTCGGTAATATAACGCTCGACGCCTTTCAGGGTCTGTTTGCGGATGTAATGGCCGGGCACTTTCTCCGCTTGCAGGCGCGATATCTCGATATAGTAGCCCTGCACACGGTTGTAATTGACCTTGAGATTAGTAATGCCGGTCGCGGCTTTTTCCCGGTTTTCCATGTCGATCAGAAACTGGTCGGCATTCTGGCTCAGGTTGCGCAACTCATCGAGCGTCTGACTGTAGCCCGGCGCAATGACACCGCCGTCGCGGATCAGCACGGGCGGATTATCGATGATGGCTTTCTCAAGCAATGCCAGCATCACCGGCTGCTCGCCGATTCTGGTGCTTAACTGCGCCAGCTGCGCATTTTCACTGGCTCCGAGCACCTGCTGCAAGGCCGGCAGAACCGCCAGCGTATTGCGCAGCACCAGCAAGTCCCGAGGCCGCGCCGATTTTAACGCAATACGCGAGCTGATCCGTTCAATATCGCCGACCTGCCGCAGTTGGGTCTGCACCTCGCGGTACAGATGGCCGTTCAGTAAGGTATCGACACAGGCATAGCGATCGTTCAGCACGGCACGATCCCGCAACGGCCGGTTGATCCAGCGCCGCAGGCAGCGGCTGCCCATGGCCGTGGCGGTTTTGTCCAGCACGCCGAACAAGGTGTATTGCAGTTGCCCGGACGGATGCGTGTCCAGCTCAAGATTACGGCGGCTGGCCGCATCGAGCACGATGCTGTCGTCGCTGTTTTCAATGCGTATGCCCTGAATGTGCGGCAGTGCGCTTTGCTGCGTATCTTTCACGTATTGCAGCAGGGCGCCGGCGGCGGCGACGGCGGCCGGCATGTGCTCGCAGCCGAAGCCCTTCAGGTCATGCGTATTGAATTGCTTTAACACCAGTTGCCTGGCGCTTTCGGTCTCGAAATGCCAGGGCGGACGGCGGCACAGGCCGCTGCGTTGCTTGATGGCGGCCGGCATCGCCCAGTCTTCGCTGAACAGCAGTTCGGCGGGGTTGAGGCGGCCGATTTCGCTGAGCAACTGGTCTTCGGATTCGACCTGTTGCAGGATAAAACGGCCGCTGGTCAAGTCTAAGGTTGCGATGCCGTGCTGCTGGTTCAGGACGCAGACAGCGATCAGCAGATTATCCTTCCGGTCTTCAAGCAGGGCCTCGTCCGTGACCGTGCCAGGTGTTACGATGCGCACCACCTTGCGTTCGACAGGGCCTTTTGAAGTCGCCGGATCGCCGATTTGCTCGCAAATCGCGACGGACTCGCCCTGTCTTAACAGTCTGGCAATATAACCTTCGGCCGCATGATAAGGAATGCCGGCCATGGCAATCGGCATGCCGGCCGAGTGGCCGCGGCTGGTCAAGGTAATATCCAGCAGTTGCGCCGCTTTCTTGGCATCGTCAAAGAACAGTTCGTAAAAATCCCCCATGCGGTAAAAGACCAGTGTATCGGGGTGGTTGGACTTGATGCGCAAATATTGCCGCATCATCGGTGTGTGTGGGGTAGTGGAATTTTGTTTTATACTCATACGCCTATTTTATCCGAAGTCGCGGGAGTCACCATCATGGATAATGAAATATTTGAACGAGCCGAGCAGTTGGGAGGCTTGCTAAAAGCCAGAGGCAAGAAAATAGCTACAGCTGAATCGTGTACCGGCGGCTGGATCGCGCAAGCGATTACCGAAGTTCCGGGCAGCTCGGCATGGTTTGATCGGGGCTTTGTGACTTACAGCAATGCCGCCAAAGTACAAATGTTGGGCGTCAAACAGGACACGCTGGAACAATACGGCGCCGTCAGCGCCGAGACGGCAATGGAAATGGCGGCTGGAGCCCTGGAAAACAGCGATGCGGATTGCGTCTGCGCCGTAACCGGCATAGCCGGGCCCGATGGCGGCACGCCGGAAAAGCCGGTCGGTACGGTTTTTATCGCCTGGCAATGCAAAAACGGCGGCTCCGAAGTCATAAGAAAACAATTTGCCGGAAACCGGCGGCAAATCAGGAAACAAACCGTAAAAACGGCCCTGGAAGGGGTTGTATTATAGCGGCCGGGTTTGCAGGTTGGGCTGGCGCGGCTAATCCGACAATCAGTCGATAACCCGACTCACCTGAAAGCGCATAAAGTGCGGGCTCGATTCAATGAATTTATCCAACCGAAAGGTCCCGCTTATCAAACCCTTATCGATAAAAAACTCGGTTCCTGTCGCATGGTTATCCGGGGTCAGAATCACTTCGGTTGTTCCGGCCGGATACTTAATGATAAATCCTTCTTTTTCATTGCGTTCTATCGGATAAACATCACCGTCCAGAATCTCCAGCAGTATGTTTTTCATGTTGACCACGGGCTCGATGCGCAGATGCCGGATAATGGCCAGTAACGGCCTTTTATTCTCGCGTATGAAAACCAGCGGTTCCCCGACGGCACAATCTTGACTGATTTTTGCCATGTAAAAGTAAGAACTATGGGTTTTAAAGGCCCGGGTATTGATGATAAATGCCGGTTTTTCATGCTTCAAAAGCTTGGTTGCGAGCAAACCGAAAGTATTTTTTTCATGTTCCATGGGCTCCAGTTCCAGTTTTGCGGGCTCAGCTTGTTCTTCCATGACCCCGCTCAGCTCAAGGATGCGATATTTGTTGATCAGCATTGTCAGGAATTGAGTCGTCTTGGCGGTTCCTATTGCCATACTGCAATCAGTGGGATTTAATGGGTTCGTCGATTCTCTAATTGCCCTATAAGCGCTCAGCCGATTCAACGTCGACAGGAAGGTTTTGTAATTTTGCTGATGTGCAGTATTTGCCTGCAAGTAAGCCATCAGTTGTGATGTATTGATATACAGCGTCCCTTCTTCCGCTTTATAGGGGGCGGCATAGTTCGGGGCTGCCAGTAATTCAGGATGCCAACAGAAAACTGAAGAATCCGACGGGTTTGGGTCCAGTTTCAGTAATGAACAAAGCTTGCCCGTCGTGGAAAAAATATCGGCGATTTCTGGAGGCGAATAATCATAGGCATTACAGATAGAAAATAGCAGCGTTTGCTTCAGGATCGCCTCAACCGTAGGATGCTGAGTCAGGCCAGGAAGAACCTCTTGAATATCCAGATTAAGCATATCGAGCGCTTTGGCCTTCAAGTAAAGTCCGCTGATTTTTGCCCAGAGCGCAGGGTCAGGCGCCTCGCAAAAAACAGTGTGACGCTTGACCAATAAGCAGGCTAGTTGCATGGCTTTATAAATAATCGAGGCTTGTTGGGTTTTGGTTAGCGAACTATCACTGCTGATATTGCCATAAGCGAAACAGAGCGCTTGGGTAAGTTGTATAGAAAAATAGACCAGCTTCCTGGTTTTATCCGCAGGGTACAGGGGCTTATTGCTGGCCGCCATGTGTTCGAGACTGCTAGATGCTCTTAACATAGCTGGTGTTAACTGATCCAGGATAGGACAGAGTACGGGGGCTTCAATCGTCGAGTTGCCGAGTTTGGTAATAATCGTGTAGAGCTGATTAATCCTGATGCTGGCCGATAATGCTTCCAAAGCAGTCAGCCAGTCGTTAACAGACTCAGGATCCAGATCAAAAGGGAATGCGTAAGAATCGGACATAAGTATGCTAGTTGGAATTATTGCTAAATGGGGGTTAATTATAGTCCTATACTCCAATACTTCGAACAGTTTTAATGGAGCAGAACCATGAGCAAACTCTGAGATAATACGGTTTCTGACATCGAACAACCCCAGAAATTAGCTCATGGAAGGGATAGTAAACTCAGTTTTAACCTCAATGTCCAGCTTAAAGAACCACAAAGATTATTTCTGATGGGGTTGTTTTCAGTGTTGAGATTGTTTCAAAGTAAGGCGACGTTTCGTAACCTAAGCCGCTACAGGGAAATGCATGAAAAACGTTTTTCGCGTTGGCCCCGTCGAGCCTTTGATTTTGCTCAATTCAATGCCCGATTAATTTTCCATCATAAGGTTTAAACCACCGGCTTTAGCCGGTCAGCTTTAGCTGCGATAATCTGGCTAAGGAGGTGGCAATGGACTATAGATATGGCAGCCATACGGTTTATCAAATTGAGTACCATTTTGTTTGGGTAACCAAGTATCGTTACAAAGTGCTGAGTGGTGAAATAGCAAAGCGAGCAAGAGACTTGGTGCGCCAAACCTGCGAAGCGTTTGAGATACGAATTATAAAAGGCGTAGTGAGGAGGAGTTTCCGCACTTGAAGAACGCGGTACTGGAGAAGACATTTTTGGGCGCGCGGTTATTTTTGCGCCACCGTTGGCCAGATGACCGATGAGATGATCAAACAGTATTGAAGCATCACTTTGAACCCAGTCCAAACGATAATTTTAAAATGGCGCCTGATTAAGACGCGTCGTTTAGTCGACGCGTATCCGGACTTTCAGTCCGTTATTCGAACCCACCCGCTTGAGCGGGTGGTTGTTTAGTGACCATGAATTGCCCCGAAGATCACGAACGGATAGCGGCCATTGATGCCAGATAAACGGTGGATGTTGAAGAAAAGAGCCGGATGGATCGCTATGCCCGACATTTTCGCGAGGTTGTCCCGGCGTTGAAAAAGGCTTCCATACGCTATCTGGCAGCTGACAGCTATTACCGCAAGGTTAAATTTATTGATGCGGTTTGCGAACAAGCGTTTGATTTGTTAGGTAAACTGCGGGATTTATGCGGACTTGTACTGGCTTTACCCAGGCGACTATAAAGGCTGTGGACGCCCGAAAAAAAACGATGGAAAAGTCGATATCGTGCCTGAGAAAGCGCGTTTTGACTGTCACATCACACTGGAGGACGATATCGACCTGTACAGCCAGGTGGTCTATTGCAAACGCTTTAAGCGAAACATCCGGGTAGTCATGCTGCATACCAGACAAAAAGGCAAAGAAGGTCATGCGCTTCTGTTCTCAAGGGATGCGGCTCTGGATCCTGTCAAAATCGTTCACTACTATAAAGCGCGTTTTCAAATCGAATTTTTGTTTCGTGATGCCAAACACTATACCGGTCTCATGGATTGCCAGGCACGCTGTAAAGAAGCGATACAGATGCAGGCCAATGCCTCATTGACGGCCTGAATCTCTTGAAGCTTGAAGATCGATGTCAAAAACAGACGACTCAGGATACGGTGATTTCCATTGCTTCCTGGAAACGTAAAAAATTCAATCAACACTTGATGTTACCCCTTTTCGACAAGTTAGGTCTGAGCAGGGATTGCGAAAAATAGCCCAACTATTTGACGAGTTCAATGATTATGGGACGATTGCTGTGGAAAAGCGTCCGAACTATTGCAGAAATAAACTATTGCAGAAATAAACTATACTATAACAAGATGATAATTCTCTTATTAAGCTATTATTTAGTGGCTGAACGGAAAAGCCACAAGCCTTGATACGCAAGGGATGTAACGTTTTTTTGAGATCGAAGATTTTTTATCCATCCTTGCCCATTTTGCGAAGAAGTGATGTATGGCGGTACTTACAGAGTCACCGGTATCGCCCCCCCCTCATTTCTTCCCGTTCTTTTGAAAATCTTCGATTGATTATTTTGGTTGCAAAGCCCGATTTATAAGGCTTACAGCGTTTTCATTCAAGCACTATTTAAGCATAAGAGGTTAATGTTGGGTTGCGAAAAACATACAATTCAACTTGGTTAGAATAATAATTATTGAGCAAATGGGTTTAAATATATGAGGATAATTAATGAGCGCTCAAAAAAATCTTCCAGTTCAAGGAGAGAAAGAATTTCTGATCTTTGGTTCTCCTTATCTTGGTGATGAAGAAATCACAGAAGTGATCGCAACCTTGCATTCCGGTTGGCTTGGAACAGGTCCTAGAGTAGCTCGTTTCGAGAGGGAGTTTGCAGCATATAAAGGTTTACCCGCTACTTACGCGGCTGCCGTGAATTCCTGTACTGCCGCCTTGCATGTAAGCATGATTGCCGCCGGTCTACAACCTGGTGATGAAGTTATTACCACGCCAATGACTTTCTGTGCAACGGTTAATTCCATCATTCATGCGGGTCTGACGCCAGTGTTGGCGGATGTGGATCCGAGGACCTTTAATATCGACCCGGCATCTATCAAGGAACGCATAACGCCGCGTACCAAGGCGATTCTGGTAGTGCATTTTGCCGGCCGTGCGTGTGCAATGCAGGAAATCATGGCCATTGCCAAGGAACACAATCTCATCGTGATCGAGGACTGTGCGCATGCCATTGAGACTGAATATCAGGGGCGCAAGGCTGGTACCATTGGTGACTTCGGCTGTTTCAGCTTTTATGTGACAAAAAACATCGTGACCGGAGAGGGTGGAATGGTATTGACACGTCGCGAAGAAGATATCAGTCGTGTGAAAATGCTGGCGCTGCACGGCATGAGCAAAGACGCCTGGCACCGTTTCGGAGATAGCGGTTTCAAACATTATCAGGTCGTTGAATGCGGCTTCAAATACAATATGATGGATATTCAGGCAGCTATTGGTATCCATCAATTAGCTAGGGTGGAGAGCGGTTGGTTGCGTCGTCAGGAAATCTGGCAATGTTACCAGGAAGCTTTTTCCGATTTGCCGATTACTTTACCGAATCCACCCGAGCCGAATACCCGCCATGCCTATCATCTTTATACTTTATTGATAGACAGTAAACGAACTGGCATAACGAGAGATGAATTTCTTGATGCCATAACCGCTCATCGTATTGGAGTTGGAGTACATTATTTGAGTATTACCGAACATCCATTTTACCAGCATACTTTTGGCTGGAAGCCAGAAGATTATCCAAATGCCATGAATATTGGACGACAAACAGTGAGTCTGCCACTCTCTGCAAAACTTTCAGATGATGACGTGCATAATGTGATAGTAGCTGTAACAAGTATTTTCAAAAACAATTGTCCATAAATCAATGTCAAAACGAAAAATTCTCCGTCCATTATTATTTTTGTTTGGCATCGGATTCATTGTTCTTTTGTTATGGCGTAGCCGTGAAACGCTGGCTCAAACACTGCCAGCTGTTAACTGGATAATATTTCTCTTGTCGGTAGGGATAGCGGTTGGTTTAAATTTTCTGATAGCCTTTTTATACCAGAAATTGATACACAAATACGGTATCAACATCGAATACGGCCTAGCTTGTAGAATTCACATTTATACACAAGTTGCAAAATATATTCCTGGTAAAGTTTGGGCCTTGTGGTATCAGAGCATTCATCTCAATGCAACGCATGCTACTGCAACTGTACTATTTGCTAATTTGGATCTGACACTTATATTGATTACTTTAGTTAGTGGTATAGCTGCCATGCTCTTATTGTTTAATCTAGATATTGGAATAGCTATTCTGGTGATTTTGCTGGCGATATTGGGGGCCATAATACAGGGAAGATATTGTCATACTTTCACAGCAACTGGCTATTTAGTATCGTTCTTCAAGAAACTCTCAACTAAGCTGTGTGGCTGCAGTGAAATGATCTCAGTTACCTTTCTTTGGGGATTTTCCGTTCTTTTCGCGTGCGGTTATGTGTTTTCCAATTTTTTGATGCTGAATGCAGTTTTCGGGTTTGAGTTGTCTATATCCGCGGTTTATATTGGATATTTGGGGCTAGCATGGATTATTGGTGTATTGTCAATTATCAGCCCTGGCGGGATGGGCGTTCGTGAGTTATCTTTTATTGCTTTATCTTATACGCTGTCATCTGTCACGGATACACAGCCAGACTTGGAAATGCTTTCGACCATTGCGGTTACTTCTAGGGCGTGGCTCATTGTTCAGGAGATCTCCGGTGCTATGCTATTGCATGCCTGGTCTTTGCGAAAAAATTATTTATTTAGGAGAGGTCTTTCTTAGTTGACGGGCATGTAAGGTAGGAGCTGACAAATAGAATCCAGGAGGCTGAGCATAAGTGTGCAATTGATTGTCTAAAATATCTTTAATAACTTTTTCTAATAGACAAGGCAATACATTCGCAAGTTTTTGTTCTACGAGAGCAGCTATTGGTAAAAAAGGGCGTTTGATTTTACATTGGGCAATGATGTCGCCAGTATCAATTCCATCATCCACATAATGCAAAGTTACTCCAAAATTTTTCTGATGTTCTATGAGTCCCCAAATAATCGGTTCCGGGCCTCGGTAAGCTGGCAGATACGATGGGTGAATATTTATCACATGCTTAAATTGAGAATAAAAGCTCCGCTTAAGGATATGCTGGAAACCACAAACAATGACAATATCAACTTGGTTTGCTTGAAGCAATTCGATTGTTTCAGTTGCGTCTGAGGCTTCTCGCCAAATGCTATAATTTATACCCTCTTTAAGTAGTTTTTCTTTATATATATTTCTTTTTCTGAATTTAGAAAATATTTTGGAAACTATATATTGGAAGACATACCAGAAACCATATTCCTTTGAGCGTTTCCACTTTGATACTTTAGATTTTTTTTCTGAAAAGATTACGACATGCAATTCTGAGTGTCTTTGTAAAAAATTAAATGTACTAAAGGCTAGAGGGTCATGGCCGGTGCTAAGCAGAGCTGTTCGTAAAGAAAGTTTATTAGGTTGTGCATTGTTTATCATTATCGAATTAGATTATGTGCCCAGACCGCGGTATTGAACAACCGAGCGCGCGTAGGGGAAAGGGGGAGTTCGTAAGTTAAGTGCGGGCGAGTGATCCCCCCCATTTTTTCTTTGTAACGAACTAAAGAAGTCTGATCGGGAGGGGAGGACATGAAGTTGAAACAATGCCCTCCTCGCTCTTGTGCCCAGTGTAGAGCACTCTCAAACAAAATGGCTGAGCCACCGTATTTGCGCATAGCTTCATCCATACCGCCATGTAAGTAATAAATAGTTTCTCCTTCCAGCGCAGCCACTAGAAATCCGTTGATTTGATTGCCAGAAGTAACTATCCAGCAACGTAAATTGGAATGCTCCAAGCTTAGTTTCGCTAGAGCAAGAAAATAATTTTCTGTGTAACGCAAACTACCTTTATGCCGTACTATTGTATTACGATAGAGAATGTAAAGTGCTCTGGCTTGCTCGGGATCTTGCAATATCAGAGGTTGGATACCGGCATGCCGGGCTTTTTGTACATTGCGCCGGAATTTAGGTACATGAGCCAAGCGCCACCCTGCCAAGTCAGGAATCGCGGTCTCAGGTACAGTTAGCGCAACCAAATCGGTTTCCAGCGATGGACCGAAACCACTTATCGGGATGCGTAACAAGTCGATCGGCAGACGCATGTGTTTCAGAGCTTCCAAGTGGTGCTGCATAAGGGGGGAGCCAAGATTTCCGCCAGAGGGAAAGCCTAGGTAACCTATACGAAATGGCCCGGCTTTGAATATATTGATGGAGAACGCTGTATTGCCTTGCGGATCCCAGACAAACAATGTTTGAGCGTTAAAGCCGTGCTGCAAGACATGGTGCCAAGCCGGGTCGTGGAACAGGCTGGTGTGTTCAGCGCAGCGCGCCATCCAGTCTAATGGGGGGGTAAAAGCGAACTGAAGGTCGGACGATTTCATTGGACGGGTTTGCGTAAAATGAACACAAATGCCGGGGAGATCGGGGTGAGAAAATGCAGTAGTTCGGCGGGTATCCAGCTCAGTATGTTCCAGAATATGCTGTTCCTACCGTAATCAGTAGGGTGCCTGACAATATGTGGTACAGCGTTCAGTACCTCAAATTGATTGAGCCAGAAGCACAATCTCCAGTAATCGGCGGAATATGCATCTAAAATGGCCTTCGAGCCACAAAACCGCATCAACCAAGCGGAAAATTTGCGCGGCAACCAGTGTACGAACGGCCAGAACACATGTGGTTCAATGGGAAACAAAAGATTGGGTCCAGCGAAGTAGCAATAACCGCTCGGTTTCAGAATCCGATAAATTTCGCGAATCAAGTGTTGCGGATCGGGCACATGCTCATACACTTGGTTGCAAATTACAATGTCGGCGCTGGCATCGGCGCAGGACAGGTCTTCCACTGACTCTTGCATGAATCTTAGATTGGGGCATTGCTGCTGAAACTCTTCCCAGCGCGCCCAATCTTCAGGATCAATGCCGACAATGGAGCGGACATGGGGCGCTAGGTGAAACGCGATGCCGCCGCTGCCACATCCAAGATCGATACATTCGGCCTGAGCTAAGGGTACTTTGCTGTAATGGCTAAGGGTTTGAACGATAGCGTAGCTCTTATATTCACGCTGTTCGGCTCCCCACCGTGGATCAATAGTGGCAGTTGAGATCTCATTCATGGGTAACTCCTGTAGAGCTTACGAGGCTGTCCATCAGCATGTTAACGCTGTGCTCCACGCTGAAATCCGCTGCAGCTTGCTGCAACTCACTTTCGAACTGTGCCGGTTTCTTTTGCAGGATTCGACGAAGGGCGGCCGCGAAGGCGGCGGCAGTGACTGTCTCTGCTAGTTCGCCAACAGTATATTCTTGTAGCAAGCGAGGTAAATCTCCTACAGGCATGACAATTACTGGGCATTTGCATTTCATAGCATCGGAGAAGACCACTGGAATACTTTCAATACGCGAGGGGATCAGGACATAATCTGCCCAGGCGAATAATTCAGCAGATGCCTGCTTTTGTAAATAGCCCAACAACGTTACCGGACGTCCATCCTCTCGAAGCTTTGCGTGGGCTTCGCGCACCGTATTCTCCAAAGGTCCGCCTCCCGCAATGCGGATTTCGGCAATTGTTCTCCAGTCTGGTTCTTCTAGTAAAGCTAAACTTTCAAGCAGAATGTCTGTGCCCTTGTTGGGATGCCATCGTCCTAGAAATGCCAGACGATAAGGAGGTGCGGAGGAAAGTTGCTTGTTCTCTGTCAATAGCAGGTTGCGGGTACTGGGTAAAAATTCGCAACTTTTACCTGATAAGGTTTCGACAGCTTCTTTAAGTTGATAGCCGTCGGCAAAATTACTGTGCGCATCATGCAGTACATGTTTGAGTAGATTGCGAACGAGGGGCAATTGGCCTAAGCTCCAGATGTCACTGCCTAGTGCCCAGGTAGAATAAGGAATCCCGTGAGCATCGGCAATATTTCTGGCCCAGTAGCCGGAGGGTAGGGCCCACAATGCGAATATGTGATCTACAGTGTCATTTTCTATTACCTGCCGGAGATTTCTCCCGCCAGCCTTTAGCGTATTTAGAATCGCTAACCAGTCCGCAGGTCGGTGCGGTTTGAGCGAGGATAGCGGTAGTTTGGGAACGGCAAAATAACGTACGCTGAGTGAATTATTGGGTTGTTCAATATATTCCTTATGCGCGGGTGCTATCACAGTAACACGTATCTTTGAAGCCAATGCTCCGGCAAAATCTGCTACGAACGAACCTGCAGCCTCGCTACCGTTTCCGGTCAATGGATAGGAAGTAGTAATCAATAGCAGGTGTTTCATGCGGACTTTTCCAGAATGTAGAAGTAGCTATGAGGCATTATTGCTTCATTGGGAGAAAGCAAATCAAGCAGCCAGCATAGCAGGTTAACTAGCAGTACCGTAAGAGGGATAAAAATACCCAGAATCAACGCAGGATGTTTCTGTTCCAGCCAATTGAATAGGGTTTTGCTCAATGCTATGTTCATCAGTAAACCAGCGGTTTCCATCGGGCTACCAAAGGCATTTTGCTCAATAATGCGAAATCCGTGCTTATCAGCTAAATGTTTCAACCCGTAGCCGGTCCAGCGCTGAAAATCGAGAGGCACATCGTGCAAGGGATAGAGGAACGGTACCTGTAGAATCAATATCCCATTGGGTTTGAGAACTCTGGCAATTTCAGCTAGACCATCTTGGGGACGTGGTAAGTGTTCAAGTACATCCAGCAACAAAACGGTATCAATGCAGCAGTCTGAAAATGGCAGGCATTGTGCGTCACCGAACACTTGAGGGCGAGTCGCATACCACTCGAGAGCTGTCTGATAGTAATCCAGCCCGATATAGTCTTTTGTCTGTACTAGATATTGGCGAATGAATTGATCCGCGCAGCCAATGTCTAGCACTGTACCCTTGGCTGTATGGCCAATCCGTGAGTAATTGACATGTGTATCTTTGTAGACAAACCACTGTGGATGTAACGGCAACGCACGGAACTTAAAGAGGATTTTTTTAAAGTTGAAATGTATCATGTCGAGCTTGCCTATTTGCAGTCATTGTCCATAAGTTTAAATAATGATAAATATGATAGTGTCAGCTTCTGGTAAGGGCTGTTGATTAATGTCTATCGCGGCTTATATGTATCGACCATATTGTATTTAAAGCCGGTAATTTCTCATTAGTCTTAGTAGCTGCCGCTCAAATCAAAGCAGATGACAGGATAGTGACATTATTATATTTTTATCATCCATTGTTCCTGCGTGCGCTAGTGCTCGTTTTTCGTTTTTTGATGTCATTCCGGATTCTGCTTGCTAGTTATTGTGAAGAGGCAGATAAGGCTTGTCGATTATCCCTTATGCCTGTTAAGGTTTGAGTGAATGCGGCATCATCTTGAATTTCTTGCTTGCAAAAAAAGCAGAACCAAACACTAACAAATCATCGTCCATAGTTATTTTTCTGTATCTTTATAGTGTAAAGATGATATTTGTTCTGAAATAATACCCATTAAAAAGGTAATCACAGAAGTAGTGAATAATAGAGCGCTCATGTTGGTAAAACGATGCTCGAAGAAATAAGTATAGCTGTAATAACCTAGTCCGATTGTAAATAGCCCTGCGCTGATCGGTAAGAATAAACGCATGGGTGAAAATAGCGCACCTATTTTTAAAATAATAATAAAAAAGCGTGCGCCATCTTTAAATAGTCTAATATGGCTTTTACCTTCGCGTTTGCCTGCATGAATCGGCACATAAGCTACTGGAAAGCCGGAGCGGAAAAAAGCCATTGTACTGGTGGTCGGGTAAGAAAACCCATTAGGTAGCAGATAAAGGAATTTACGAAATTTATTAGCCCGGACCGCCCGAAAGCCGGAGGTTAAATCTTCAATTTTATGTCCCGTCATTAAAGATGCCAGACGATTATAGAAATTATTGCCACATCGTCTTAAAAAAGTGGCTTGAGTATGATTGTGTCTGGCGCCAACGGTCATATCATAGCCGTGGTTTAATTTATCAAGCAGTTCCGCGATGTCGACTGGATCATGCTGTCCGTCTGCATCCATAAAAACAAGAATATCTCCGGTTGCATTTCTTGCGCCGGTTTTAATGGAAGCGCCATTGCCTTGACTGTAAGGATGAGAGATGACTTTTGCGCCGGCATCAGTCGCTATTCGGGCGGTCTCATCGGTTGAGCCATCGTTGATAACCAAAATTTCAGCATGAGGATACAGTGACTTTAATTTAGGCAATAAGTCGATCAGATTTTGCGCTTCATTTTTAGCGGGGAGGACGATGCTGATAGAGTCAAGATTATTCATAAGTAGTTTTTTGGCTGATTTGATGCATTGACTGTTAAATAAAGCGAATATTAAATAAATACAGTTGTTTAAGTTTGCCAATCAGTCATCAATTAGTTATTTCGGTTATTCCTGATTTTTACTGTGTTTCTATGGCTATGGATTTATGTGGTAGATCTTTCATATCATTTTGTATATTTTTCTGTAAGTTGCTTATTTCTATTATCCATTTTTCACGAATAAGCGGGTTCTTAGGTAAATTTGACAAAGCATTATCCAGTTGTTTTAAAGCTTCATCATATAAACCCGCATCCAACAAAATGCCAGCAATCAATAAAAAATGCTGCAGATCTGGATTTAATTTAGCTGCCATATCCAGATTTTCAATAGTTAAATTAAGATTTCTTTGTTTCCGATATAGCAATGCTGAGCCAATGTATAAATTGGCTAATTGAATGCTTGAGGCTTGATAAGATGGATTATTAATTAATGCAAATATTGCTTTATGAATATCAAGTAAAGTAAGTTCAGGACATCTTCCCTGATTTTGTAATATTATAAGCTTGTCTAAGGTATCCATTGTGGATAAATCGAGATCTCCTTTATCAAGGGAGCTAGTGACCTCATCAATGACTTCTCTTGAAAGTATACCGAGATTGCATTCTAGCTGCAGAACTTGCAATGCTAACCCTGTTGATTGAGGCATTTTTTTATAGGCATTCACTATAGTTTCAGTCGATTTAATATGATCACCTTGTGCAGTATATTGCATTGACAGGTATTGATGTGCTCGCTTTGAAAATGGGTGCTCCTGCACCCATAATTGTGCTGCTATAGTGGGTTGACTCCATGTCTGAGCGGTTTCTCGCAATAAAAAAATCAATAATACTGCGTAAGTCACTAAAAAATATCGTAATAATAATTGCAGTCTACTAGTGTTACTCCACAAATAGAAACAAATGGCAAATAGCGGACCTATACTTGGCAAATAGTTCCGATGTTCAAAATATAGCTCTAGAGGGATAAAGCTTGATTCTAATAAATGTCCACCTAAAAACCAGCATAAAGCAAAAAGCAACACCGGCGTTTTTTTTCTGGTTGACCATGCAGTCAGCGTCAAAATTAGCCATGCTATTAGACTGTATAAGGTTGTTATAGGAGATATTAGGCTTTTGGAGATGCCAAAGTCATCATGAAAAGGCCCCATTCCTGATCGGCTAGGTAGAAAGAGATTACATAAATAATCAAAAAGAATAATATTTTCTGTTAATAGCCGCTCTTGCAGATTAAATGCTCGGGTAGTGTATGTTGTAAGGAATCCATTCCAGTGAATGCCAAAATAAACCATGATCGCAATTGACGGCAAAGCCAAAAAAATAATCGACCAGAATCGGAAAACCTTTGCCTGCGAAATGTCTTGATAATGCTTCAGTAAGGTAAACTCAAGAATGGCAATTAAAAGCGGCAATAATGCGCCATTTTCTTTTGTCAGTGTGGCGAATAGGGTTCCAAAACCTACACCTATTGACATCCAAATGAGACCGGAGACTTTGGCTTGTGGAAATTGAATGCGGCCATGAAGGTAAGTGATTAATCCGAAGAGACAAAACATGGCCGATAATGATGTCATGCGCTGTATTGCCATCAGCGAAGTTGATGCAAGAAAAGGATGAGCCATCCAGATAGATGCAACAACTACGGCAAACCATACGGGGTGTGAAATACGTGTCTGAAGCAATTCAGTGATTTGCAGTAATATTTTCGCTAGTAAAAACGCATTAAGTATATGAATAAGAACATTGATGCGTTTAAAGGAAAAAGTTTCATGCGGCCAATCTGGCGCATTCAAAACAAAGCTAGCTAGAGCGAGCGGCCTTCCTAAAGGACCTGACATGCCAGAAGTAATGAAAGTGAGCGCGGATTTTATATTTGTGATTTGTCCAAGACCGGAGAGATTCTGAATGTCATCAAACATCCAGGGCGTATTCATGGCAGGTAAATATAACTGAAAAGTTAAAAATGCAGTGCAGTATAGGAATAATGCAGCCGAGATTTCACTAATTGTGGGATGCGAGAGCTTAATTTTCAGAAGACGCTGGTAGAAGGTAGATAAAAATGAATGGTTAATTGATGACATCTCTAATACTCATTTAATGAAAATGCCTGTCAATTGCATTTTGGATTAATTATATAAGCCTTACCTATAAATTTGGTCTAATTTTTATTTCAGTGATTTTCGAAGCTGTTTTAAACCATGATCTGAACTCAGAATCAAGAACAGCTTAAAACGTATTACGTCACTGAATATTTGTATTTTGACGGGTGTGCCTAAAAGTAAGGATTTAATTGATTTAAATCGCATCATAGAAAAAACCCCTCATAAGAGGGGTTTTTAAAGAGGGTTGCGAGAATTAACTAGCGGCAGTTGGATGGTAAATATTTATCTACAACTGTTGTGGACGCAGAAGAACAAGACCAACCTACTGCAGAATTCACAAAAGTTGGGATAAACGCGATGTTACCACTAGCTCCTGAGGTTGTGGGATTCATTGCGACAGTAATCACGCCGTTAGCACCTACTGTAACCGAATTTACATATTGACTGTTCATTGTCCCCTCTAGCCCTGCCATTGCATTAGTGCTAGGCCATGCGTTCATTGTTTGTCTATATTCTGCCACGGCTGTTTTTGAAGCAGCGGCAAAACCTAGACCCTCGGTAATTTTTGCACGTACCATATAGTCTTGGTATGCAGGGATGGCAATCGCCGCCAAGATACCGATGATCGCAACAACGATCATTAATTCGATCAAAGTAAAACCTTGTTGTACTTTTTGCATTTGATTTTTCATGGTGCTTCTTCCTTTTTTATTATGGAAAGTTAAAGACAACAAGTTTAAAGCACAGACTGTGCCAAAATTGATTAGATGTAATTGTGCCGGGATTCAGTGCTGGAATAGCACAAAAAACGGCTCGATAATATCATTGAAAATGACAGTCCTGGTCAGGCTGTGACAAAAATGGTCAGTTTGCGGCGACTTGTCTGATCAACACGCAGTTTATAAAGAAACTAAACAACCACCCGCTCAAGCGGGTGGGTTCGAATAACGGACTGAAAGTCCGGATACGCGTCGACTAAACGACGCGTCTTAATCAGGCGCCATTTTAAAATTATCGTTTGGACTGGGTTCAAAGTGATGCTTCAATACTGTTTGATCATCTCATCGGTCATCTGGCCAACGGTGGCGCAAAAATAACCGCGCGCCCAAAAATGTCTTCTCCAGTACCGCGTTCTTCAAGTGCGGAAACTCCTCCTCACTACGCCTTTTATAATTCGTATCTCAAACGCTTCGCAGGTTTGGCGCACCAAGTCTCTTGCTCGCTTTGCTATTTCACCACTCAGCACTTTGTAACGATACTTGGTTACCCAAACAAAATGGTACTCAATTTGATAAACCGTATGGCTGCCATATCTATAGTCCATTGCCACCTCCTTAGCCAGATTATCGCAGCTAAAGCTGACCGGCTAAAGCCGGTGGTTTAAACCTTATGATGGAAAATTAAGGTAAAAGCTTCGTATACACATGTTTGCTAAAAAGCCGCATTAGTGGTGGTGCTTTTTTCGCACAAGCGAATAGCTTGTTTGGCACTAATATCGCCAGTCGTTACTGTTCTTGCGAGATTAAAACCTTTGCCAATAAAGAAACCGCCGCGGCTTTTCAAAGCTTGCCTGTTAAGCTATTTCCTTCTGATTTTCGCGTTCGAATACGCTCAAAGCTTCAGTAGCTTCATGCGGTGGCTTTGCTTGATGATTTACGGGGCCGCCGGGCAATCGGCTTGAATTCTTAAAGGGCGAATGTATCGGTCAATACAGTATTCGCGTTAATGACCAATGGCGCATTTGCTTTATTTGGCGGGATAGCAATGCTTATGTCGAAATTATTGACTACCCTAAACCTATGACTATCCATATAGAAGACATTAAGCAGCTGGATTACAGTGACATTATTGATGTTGATGCCGCACATGTTTCCATGCAAACACCGGGTCAAATCCTGCATGAAGATTTTTTAAAACCTATGGGTATTACCCAATACCGGCTTGCAAAATCAATCGGCGTATCGCAACGCCGTATTGGTGAAATTATTGCCGGCCATCGCTCCATTACCGTTGATGCCGGTCTTAGGCTTTCCCGCTTTTTTGGCGTGAGCGACAATTTTTGGATACGATTACAGCTGGATTATGACATAGAAAAAACAAAACGCTTATTGGCTGATGTCTTGCCGGCTATCCGTCCTTATAATGCTAAGGAACGCGCATAAAATAACTTCTTCAAATACGCGAATGAATTTCCCGTGTAGGTGCGAATTCCTTGATTTATTTCATGCTCATTACTAAGGGTTTGTCATCTACTTCCAATTGATGCTGCGCCGGACGATTTTAAATCTCGATGTATACCCTAAAGGGCATAAAGGCATCGCACCCACAGGGATGGCCTTAATATGAAGGGATATTGGAAGTGATTTTTAGCCGAATCCTTAATGAAAAGTGGAAATGATGAAAGTGTTTGTCGCTAATGATAATATTTGACACGTCAGCGTTAAAATAACATGAGGTGAAAATATGTCATCATTAACAGCTCAGGTCTCGGCAGGGGGCCGTATTGTCATTCCTGCGGAAATTCGTCGGAAGATGGGGATTCATTCCGGAGATCAGGTGATATTGTCTTATCATGATGGTGAATTGCACATCTCAACCCGTAAGCAGCGCCTGAAACAGGCTAAGGCTATTGTAAAGGCTTGTGCGGGAAATATTTCGTTAGTCGAACAGTTGATTGAAGAGCGCCGGGCCGAGGCCAATGACTAAGAAGGTTGTTTTGGACGCTTCTGCTGTACTTGCCTTTCTTCAGGATGAAAATGGCAGTGAAAAAGTGGATTTGGTTTTGTCAGAAGGCAGGGCCATTATATCCGCTGTCAATTATGCCGAGGTCGTGGGTAAATTACTTGAAGCAGGGCTGCCGGAGTCTTCAGTAAAAATCGTGATGGAAAATCTGGAATTACAAGTTGAGCCGTTGGATGATCAACAGGCTTGGAAAGCAGGAATGCTGCGGATAAGTACAAGGGAATTCGGTTTGTCATTGGGAGATAGGGCTTGTTTGGCATTGGCTCATATTAAGAATCTTTCCATTATTACGGCTGATAAACAGTGGGATAAACTGAAAACAGATATCAAAATTATCCATCTCCGTTAATGTAGCATAAAGGCTTAGTGAACATATTATATTGATGTTTCGCGAGGGCAGTTTTTATCCCGTTTGCTGTGGTAGCGATAGGTTGTTAAACCGATCTCCAATCAACTTATGATGTAACTTCATTGCATGGATATGTCCTCGTAGGTGCGAATTACTATAAATATGGATGACGAGCTTCTGGCACGAGCCCAGTAGCTTAGCGGTTTAATTGAATGCACCTAATTGATTCGCTAGACATTGTGGGCATTGGTGCAGCGCGAAAGTGCCCGCCATCTGGCGCAGTTGGGCGGGACTCAGCCGGAACTAAAGCCGGTTCCTCGCAGCCAGGACATTTAAGCGCCTGCTTTTAACAGTCTATCGAACTTCGACTTTTATTTCGGTATTTCGAGCTTATCTAATGGCTTGTGACTGACGGCGGTCGGAAATGTCACCTCGCCGTTCGGCAATTTGGCGCCTACGGGCCATAGATGGAAGATGATGCCGTCGGTTTTGGCGGCCGCATCGGCAATTTCCTTGGCTTTCTCGGGCGGCACATCGTGTACTTGCACGCGGCCGGAGGCGATTTCCACCTTGTGGTCGTGGAAATGCTTGTTCCATTGTTCCAGCGTCACGCTGGAGCGCGCGAGTTTCTGGTCGACGAAGTATTCGATTTCAACGAGCTCGGCATTGGGATCGTCCGATAAAAAGATCATGCACTGCAGGATCTCGGGTTTGATCGGCTTGCAGTAATGGTGATAGGGGCCGTGCACAGTGCCATCTTCATGGCGATGCGGCGCGGTGACATGGATATTGTAGCCTTCGGCAGGGGTTTTGGGTTGTTCCTCGGCATTCAGATGGTTGGATGCGAAGAGGGTTGCTATCGATGTCATCATGAGAAAAAACCACGTTTTCATGGGTGATCTCCTTAACTGACTGATTTCAGTAAAATCTGATGGAAACAGGGCATAAAAATCCATACCCCGGGATTAATCGCTTGCATTCATTAATAAAAAATAGGACTGACGGGAACTATTTTCGTTCAAGGTTACGGCATTGGGACTGGCGCGCCGCGAAGGGCGGATAATAGACGGCGGGATTGAATAACCCGGCCTTTCAAAGTCCGCCGGATCACGCACAGGCCAATCCGATCTGTCGGAGACACTGCTTTGGATTTTTTTATCCTGATATTTGTCATATTTTAGTGCGGTTCACAGATATAACATGATCATTCTGGATGTATGACTTTATGGCTGAAGTGGAATAGACGATGAGAAATTACAGCATAGCGTTATTGAATCTTATGATGGGCTTCTGCCTTTTTTTATATGGATATGCAGCCGTTGCCGATACCGACGTGGAAAAAACCAACGTATCCGTTAGCGCGGAACAGGATCAGACCGAAAACAAAACACTAGCCGGGCGAAAGAATCTCCCCGTTGCGAAAGACGCGCCCGCACTGGACGCGGACAATGCCGACCAGGCAACTCAACTTCCAAAACCGCTCGATCTCTCCATTCCATTTGAAGTGGGTGAAAACGCCGGGCAGAAGAGCAAGTCAAATGCCGCCTCGCAGGATCTGTTTTCGACTAAAAAGCAACGAACGCTGGAATTAAGCGGTAGCGCGGTCATGACGCAAGAGGTGGAGGGAGAAAAACAGCCGTCGGTCGATGGTGCCGGCATTGTTTTGAATCTGAAAGCGCCATAGAGCCTGTCTTCAGGCAGGGATATAACGCCAGTGCTTGATGACTCTGTAAATCAACAAGAGAATAGGCGCTGTATTATGAAAAATTTGTATAATTTTCTGCTGGTTATAGGGGGCGTAGTACTTCTTTACGCTATTTTGGTGCTTATGCCCATGCTCTTTACTTATATCTCTTCCGGGGATCTCAGGCCCTGAGCCAATCATTGACCTCCGTGGGAGCGATGCCCACATCGCGATTTAAAATCAACCGGCCCGTCGCGATGTATACCCAAAGGGCATAAAGGCATCGCGCTCACCGCTGGACCTGCATTGACAACCCGGCCGGCATACCCATCTGTCTGTACATAACGTCAGTTAAAAAACAGAGATAAAAATTGTTCAGTTTCGGTAATTTTATTCCATAGGTTGGGTTGACGGAAAACCAACCCAACCATTTCTAATTTTTGATGTTCAATTCGATATAGGGACAGCAGCGGTATTTCGGGTCATAGGACATCAGCAGGAAAGCCCGGTCTATAACCGAGTAATAGCGGAACGGATAGTCCGACAGGATCGGAAACGTGTAATCAAAGTTGAGGATAGGCTCGTCCGTATGGATGATCACCATATAGATATCGTACGGGCCGCCCTTGATGTTCTTGGCGATATCCTTGGCTTTGAGGCGTTGCGTGATCGAGTTTATCAGCTTGTCCTCGTCCCATTCGGCCCATTGCGTGAGGGCGCCGTTTTTGTGGGCCATGATGGCCTCAGGGTCGACCAGTTCCGTCACTTCAACGCCCAGTCTCCTGCCATCCAGCAGCAGGGCTTCGCAATCGGGCGGATCATTGCCGCGGCCGCGGGTGCTGGCCTGGTCAAAAAATGCGACATTGGTAATTTCCAGCGATTCCTTCAGCGAATGAACGATTCTTAATTCCTCGAGTTCCCGGTCTTCAGGGTAAGCAAAGAAATCACTGTATCGGCGTGATTTTTTGATAACTTCCGGCATTAGGCCTGCTATTTCTTTTTCCTTGTTCATACCTGTTTCGACTTGTCAAGGTTTTTCTAAGTTCATGATTCTAACGCCATAAGTTTGTATTAATCAAAATAATCTTGAATTCTTTGATTAAAATCAGTTCTATAAAATGGCTTGATGGGGCTTTTAAAGGGGAATTTCATGGAAATTTTCGATACATTAAATGTTTATCTACACAGTCATCCGACGCTCCTCGCGCAGATGGTATTCCTGTTTCGCATTAAAGCCTGGATTCTTTTCGGGCTTGCGCTTTATTTCGTAGTTCTGATGCATCGGACCGAGAAGAAAGAAAAAGCCGAACTCGCCAAAAGAGACGATAATTTTCTTGCCTAGATGTCAAAAGAAGCGGCTATTGCAATACACCAACTGGGCAAAAGTTATGAGGAGTCTGGCAGGCGGCATCAGATTTTTAGCGGCTTGAACCTGCATGTGAATCGTGGCGAGTTTCTCGTGCTGCTCGGACGCAGCGGTTCCGGCAAATCGACATTGCTGAATCTGATCAGCGGCATCGATCTTCCGGACAGCGGCAGCGTCATCATCAACGGCACCGAGATCACGGCGCTTTCCGAGCATAACCGCACGTTGTTCCGACGCCATCACCTGGGCTTTATCTTCCAGTCCTACAATCTTATCCCTACCTTGTCCGTGGGCGAAAACCTGCTGTTGCCGCTGGAGCTGGTCAAACCCCTGACACGGGCGGATCGCGATGCAGTCGCGGCATTACTGGACAAGCTCGGTCTCGCGGATCGTTATGATACCTATCCCGACCGTCTGTCGGGTGGCGAACAGCAGCGCGTCGCCATCGCCCGGGCTTTGATTCATGAGCCTGACCTGATCCTTGCCGATGAGCCGACCGGCAATCTGGATCTGGAGACCGGCCGGCTGGTGCTGGAAATGCTCGATACGCTGGTCAAGAAAGCTGGCAAGACCTTAATCATGGCGACCCACAGCCGGGAGGTCATAGGCCAGGCCGACCGCATTGTTTCCATCCGCGACAGAACATTGGTTTCGGCTGATGCGTTCGGTCCTTAGCCGCGCCAGCCGCAATTTCCTGTGGCGGCATCCCTGGCAACTGGCCCTGGCGCTGCTGGGTATTGCCCTGGGCGTCGCGGTCGTGATCGCTATCGAGCTGGCCATGGAAAGCGCGCTGACCGCCTTCGACCAGACGCGCAAGGCCTTTTCGGGAACGGCAACGCACAGAATTCTTGCCGGCAACGGCGGGCTCGACGAAAAACTCTACACCCGGCTGCGCGTGGAGCAGGGCATACAGCAGTTATCGCCGATCGTGAGCGGTTATGTAGGCTTGCCCAATGACGACAGGTTCAGGCTGGTCGGCGTCGACCCGTTCGTGGAAAAATCCTTTCGATCGGCCTGGCAACAACAAAACAGCGACACGGATTATTTTGCGCGCCTGATCACCGAGCCCGGTACCGCGCTGATCAGCGAGCAGACAGCCGCGCGACTGAATCTGAAAGTCGATGACGAAATCATGGTCGCGACCGGTAACGGCGAACAGCGGTTAAAAATCATCGCCCTGCTATCGCCCTCCCATGCCATTTCGGAGCAGGCGTTATCGGGCTTGATCGTTACTGACATCGCCACGGCTCAGGAGACGCTGGGCCTGTTCGGCAGGCTCGGTTCCATCGACGCGCTAATCGATGACGAGGCGTCCGAAACGCTGGCTCAGATACGCCGGGTATTGCCGTCCGATGCCCTGCTGCTGTCGGCCGGCGAACAGTCGGAGGCCATGCGCGAGATGACGCGCGCGTTTTCGATCAATTTAAAAGCCCTGGGGCTGCTTTCGTTAATGGTTGGCCTGTTTCTGATCTACAACACGATGACGTTTTTGGTCGTGCAGCGCCGGCAACTGATCGGCAGCTTGCGCGCCATGGGCGTCACGCGCCGGCAGGTTTTTCAGTTGATTATCGGCGAGGCTTTCTGGCTGGCCGTGGCCGGCACGACCATCGGTGTCGTGCTCGGCATGGCGCTGGCTCAGGGCCTGCTGCATCTGATCTCGGGCACTATCGACGCGTTTTATTTCCGGATCGATGCGGCCGCATTGAGGGTGACGCCCGTACAGCTCGGCAAGGGCATTTTGCTGGGCCTGGGCGCGACATTGCTGGCCGTGTTGCCGCCGGCCCTGGAGGCGACGCGTCTGCCGCCCATGACGGTGCTGGTCAGATCGCGGCTGGAATCGGGCGTGCGGCGCCTGGTCAGGATAACGGGGCTGGCGGGCGGGCTGTTGATACCGGCGGGACTGGCTCTGGCATTGTTATCCGGTAAAAGCGTCATGCCGGGGCTGCTCGGCATTTTCCTGTTGTTGTTCGGCTTCGCCTTGTTGACGCCGGTTTTCACGCTGCTGGCCATGACCCTGATCGAACGCGTGTTCGGGCGCTTTTTAGGGATTTTGGGGCGTCTGCCGGCGCGGATGGTGTCGGCCGAGATCAGCCGCACCGGTATCGCCATCGCGGCGCTGATGATGGCCGTCTCGGCGACCGTCGGCATGGATCTGATGATCGGCAGTTTTCGCCAGACCGTGCAGGAATGGCTGCAAGGTACGTTGCGCGCCGACCTGTATGTGTCATTGCCGGGCGAGAAGAAATCGATTGCCGGAGCGGCCGGGGATCGGCAGTTAAAAGCGAGGCTGGCCGCTCATGCCGGCGTGCAAATGCTGAGCAGCGTGCTGACCACGCACATCATCGCCGATGAGGCGCTTACCAAAGTCTCGGTGTTTGATCTGAATGCGCGGGCCCGGCGCGGCTTTACTTTCAAGCAGGCGGCGCCAGGCGGGGTCTGGGACCGGTTCGAGCGCGAACAGACGGTCATCGTTACGGAGCCTTATGCGTATCATCATGACGTTAAAGTCGGCCAGACGATCATGATGCGCACGGAACAAGGCAAACAGCCTTTTGAAGTGCTGGCGGTTTATGCCGATTACAGCGACCAGGGGCATCTGGCCATGAGCCGGCGGAATTATCAGCGCTACTGGCCCGACCTGGGCTATTCGGGCATCGGTATTTACGCCCAGCCCGGCGTGGACTTAAAGCAGCTGGAAGACCAGCTTGGACAGAGCCTGAAGGCGCCGCGGTCGATACGATCCAGTCAGGCGATTTATAAGGCTTCGATGGACCTGTTCGAGCAGACGTTCACGGTTACGGAAACCTTGCGCTGGCTGTCGGCGATTATCGCGTTTGTCGGCGTTTTCAGCGCCCTGATGGCCTTGCAGTTCGAGCGGACGCGCCAGCTGGGCGTATTGCGGGCCATAGGCATCACGCCGATACAGTTGACGGCGCTGATTACCGGCGAGACCGGACTGATGGGACTGGCGGCAGGCCTGTTTGCTGTGCCGGTCGGCTATATCGTCGCGTATGTGCTGATTTTTGTCATCTACCTGCGTTCGTTCGGCTGGACCATGGCGTTTCATGTTAATGTAGCCATTATTTGTCAGGGGCTGGCGCTGGCGTTTGGCGCGGCTTTATTCGCCGGTGTCCTGCCTGCGTTGAAAATGGCGCGGACCCGACCTGTTGAAGCACTACGGAATGAATAATGGCGAAGTGGATTTTTGTTGCCGCACTCATACTGATGATTGTTTTATTGGCGATTTTCTGGTGGCCGCCGGTCAAGCTTCCGTTCGATGTCAAGCCTGATGCGGACCGGTCTTTCAGCAAGACCGCGTCGGAAAAAGACACCGCCTTCAGCGAACTGTTATCGAAAGACGACGGAGGGTTTGCTCGGGCCCTGAAACCGCGCAGGTTCTCATTCCCTCAAGATCATGGCCCGCACAATCAATACCGGGCCGAGTGGTGGTATTTCACCGGCAACCTGCGCAATGCCCAGGGCCGCCGGTTCGGTTATGAATTGACGTTTTTCCGTTTCGCATTGAATCCCGACGCGCCGGAATCGAAGTCGGCCTGGCGGACTAATCAAATGTATATGGCTCATTTGACCCTGACCGATGTCGAGAACAAGCGCTTTTATACCGATGAGCGATTCAGTCGGGCCGGCAATGGACTGGCCGGCGCTTCCGGTCTGCGGTATCAGGTCTGGCTGTATGACTGGTCGGCATCAGCCCAGGGCAGTGCCGATTTTCCGCTGCGCCTGTCGGCAAAAAGCGGCGAATTTGCCGTCGATCTCGTGCTGCAAACACAGAAGGGGCCGGTTTTTCAAGGCGAGGACGGCTTGAGCCGGAAAAGCGATGAGCCGGGCAACGCGTCGTACTATTATTCCTATACGCGCTTGATGACCGAGGGCAATGTCCGCATCGGCGGTGCGGCGTTTCCGGTAACGGGCCATAGCTGGATGGATCGGGAATGGAGCACCAGCTCCCTGTCTGAGGAGCAGGTCGGTTGGGACTGGTTTGCACTGCAGCTCTCCGATAACAGTGAGCTGATGTTTTATCAGCTCAGGCGCAAGGACGGCAGGATAGACAGCAACAGCTCCGGTTCCATCGTTCAGGCCGACAATGCTAAAGTGCCGCTTAAGGCGCGGGATGCCAAGGTCAGAGTTGTGGACAGCTGGACCAGTCCGCATTCCAGCATCCGTTATCCGTCGTCGTGGCGTTTGAGCGTACCCGATCAGAAGCTTGAGCTTGATATTGTGCCGCTGATCAACGATCAGGAGCTCAATGTTAGTTACCGGTATTGGGAAGGCGCGGTCAGCGTCAATGGAACAAAAAACGGCAGGCCGATTTCAGGTCAGGGCTATGTCGAGCTGACCGGGTATCAATGAGGAATAAAATGACACACAGGGCGGCATCGAATGCTGGGCGTACCAGTCTAACTGTCCGCTAATGAGTAAAAAACATAAAAACAGCGAGTACGGCTATGGAAAAGATTTTAGTGACGGGGGCAACGGGCCAGATAGGCTCCGAATTGACAATGGCTCTGCGCAACCGGTTCGGCGCGGCCAATGTTGTGGCGGCCGGGCACAGCCGGCCGCCGCTCAGTCACTTGCGGCAGTCGGGGCCTTATTGCCGTCTCGATGTGCGGGATGCCGAGGCCGTGCGCCAACTGGTCGAAGATTATCAAATCGATACGATTTTTCATTTGGCGTCGCTGTTGTCCGCCGTCGCGGAAGAAAAGCCACGGCAAGCCTGGGATATCAATATGAACGGTTTGCTCAATGTGCTGGAGGTCGCGCGCGTGCATGACTGTGCCGTGTTTTTTCCCAGCTCCATCGGCGCTTTCGGTCCCGGCACGCCGGCGATGGACACGCCGCAGGACACGATTCAGCGGCCGTCCACGTTGTACGGCATTACCAAGGTCTCAGGGGAGCTGTTGTGTGATTATTATTACCATCATTTCGGCGTCGATACGCGCGGTGTGCGCTATCCGGGGCTGATCTCGAACATCGCGCTGCCGGGCGGCGGCACCACGGATTATGCCGTGGATATTTTCTACGAGGCCGTCAAAAACGGGCATTACGACTGTTTTCTGGACGCCGACACGCAGTTGGACATGATGTATATGCCCGATGCCATCGAGGCCGCGATTCAATTGATGACGGCGGACAGCCAAAAGCTGCGCCATCGCAATGCCTTCAATATCACGGCCATGAGTTTTACCCCCGGGCAATTGGCCAGGGAAATTCAAAAGCATCTGCCCGGTTTCACAATCAGTTATCGCGTCGATCCGGTGCGCCAGGTGATCGCCGATTCCTGGCCCCGGCACATGGACGACAGTGCCGCGCGCGCGGAATGGGGCTGGCGGCCGTGTTTCGGTCTGCCGGAGATGGTCAAGGATATGCTGGAGAAGATAGCGGTCAAACTGGAAAAAAGCTGAGGAGACGTTTATGTCGCTGACAAAAATAGAGCCGTTATTCAAGGCCCGATTAACCGAGCTGCAACAGCAGGGTATGCGCAAAGGCCATGAGAAAATCGTCACCGGCAGGCAGGTGCCGGCGGACGGTTTCGGCCCGCGCTATTTTCTGGAGGGCCATGGCGATCAGGTGTTCTTGCGCATGAACTCGAATTCTTATCTGGGATTAAGCGGGCATCCTCGGGTGATCAAGGCCGAAGCCGAAGCCGCTGAGCAATTCGGCACGGGGCCGGGAGCGGTGCGCTTTATTAGCGGGACCTACCGGCCGCACGTAGCGCTGGAGCAAAGACTGGCCGCCTTTCACGGGCGCGAGGCGGCGATGACCATGAGCGCGGCTTACGCGACCATGATGGGTGTTCTGCCGCAGTTGATCTCGGACCAGGCGCTGGTTGTCAGCGACGCCCTGAACCATAACTGCATCATCAATGCGATCCGCCTGTCGCATCCGGTCAGGAAGGAAGTCTATGCGCATGCCGATATCGATGCGCTGGAGCGCCTTCTTGATGCCAATAAGGGCCAGGCCTGGCGCGTCTGCGTGGTGACGGACGGCATTTTCAGTATGCGCGGCGATCATGCGCCGCTCGATAGGCTCAACGCGTGCTGCCGGCGCCATGAAGCCGGCTATGAAGAGGGCATTATCACGGTGGTCGATGATTCGCACGGGGTCGGCGTCTTCGGCCGGAGCGGACGCGGCACCGAGGAATATACCGGCAGTCAGGCCGACATCCTGATCGGCACGCTCGGCAAGGCTTTCGGCGTCAACGGCGGTTATGTGGCGGCGAGTTCGGCCGTCATTGCTTATTTGCGCGAGACGGCGCCATTATATATTTATTCGAATCCAATCACGCCTGCCGAAGCGGCCGCGGCTATGGCGGCGGTCGATATTGTCGACAGCCGGGAGGGCTTGGAAATGCTGGAGCGATTGCGCGGACTGAGTGCCCGACTCAGATCCGGGCTGGAGCGGCTGGGTTTTGAAATCTTGCCGGGCGAGCATCCTATCGTGCCAGTTCTGATCAGGGACACGGAAAAAACCTCGGCTTTGGTGGCGCATTTATTCGCGCACCGGATTCTGGCCACGGGGCTTAATTATCCGGTTGTACCGAAAGGCGAGCAGGAAATCAGATTCCAGGTTGCGGCCGATCATACCGAAAAAGATCTGGACTATTTACTGGCCGTGCTGGCCGATTTCAAACAGTAGCTCTTCGGTATGGGGTGCAGGACGGGTTGGCCTGGCCGGCAATTTTAAAGCCGGCCGTGCCGACTATCCGCAAAGTTCCGGCCCCAGTCTGCGCGTTGTAAAAGTGGTATCCTCTCGCGGTTATTTAATCGGCCGGCGTCAATTCGAAAATGATCAGTTCGGCCGGCCCTTTTCCAACATTTTCCACCGACATCAATTCGCCGGATTCCCAGAATACATCGCCAGCGGAATAAATATGGGTTCTACCTTTCTCGATCACTTTCAATTTGCCCTTGACGATATAGCGAGGCCCGGGACCTTCATGCGTATGTTCGGGGGTTTTAAAGGCGGGCGGGAAGGTTATGCGTATCACTTGGGTATTGATATGTTTACCGGGCGATGCTACTTGGTTTTCCAACAGAACGGTCCTGCCTAACGTCGGTTTTTCTTCCGCCGAGGCGGTGTTTATATGGCCGGCGAGTATCGTTGCAACTATTGCCGGCAGCAATAGCGCGGATTTTATAACTTGGGTTTTAATCATGAGCTTGCCTCGTTTTTGTGGCTTAAGGGATCGGTTATGTTGATGCGAATTTGGACTGGTTGGTTTATATGAATTCCACGCCTACGCCGGTCCCCGGTTCAATGTGCTTGACGATAACCGGCTTAGGCAGGGCATCTTCAATATCCAGCGCCAGAACTTCCAATATGTCGCCGATAGCAAGGGGGGTGCTGAAGGTTGCAAATACAAACAATCCGCTGTCGGAAAGATTTTTGGTATAGCCAATAACAGATTCGCCAGCGCTGCTTAACTGGACTTTTGCGCGATGTATCAAGCGCGTATGGCGACGGTTATTTTCTGTATTTGACATGCTTTAATATCCTGAGTCAGGAAAATAATATTCAAGAGTATAAGCTTTATTTATGAATTTTTTAAGCACTCGCCGCCATTATGAGTGAGGGATTTTCTTGATATGATCGTCTATACTAATAAGGGGATTTATTTGTTGATGATCAGGTGACTGCAATTGTGTCATTAACACCCTGTTCTTCTGCTTTTTATATTAAAAAATGAGCTTGATCAATTTAATATGGCTTAAACAGTTTACTATTTTGAAAAGTAACTGAAAAAAGCCCTTGTTTGCAGGTATGATGATAAAAACATGAATGGTAAATGCCTATGAGAGCAGGCGATATATGGTTTTTGTCAAGCAAGTGGTATTTTTCATCATTTTGTAATAATGCTGCTTTACAGTCATACGATGATTGATTTGTAAGAAACTGGGAATAAATTGAGTAAGAGATATATTATCCGGATCTAGGTAAAGTTACGTATGTATATTGCCTGTTTACTATCCTATAATATTTCATTATTTAAAGTAGGGCATTTTTATTGTTCAAGTGCTTGGTTTGTAACTAATTGAAAAACAAGAAAAAGTATGATTAGTGTTTTGCTTGTTGATGATCATGAGCTTGTCCGGACCGGTATCGAAGCATTGTTGAATGCAGCGGATGATATTAAGGTTGTCGGTGTGGCCAAATCCGGTGAAGAGGCTGTCGATGCGGTCGTTGGTTTGTCTCCGGATGTCGTGTTGATGGACGTGAATATGCCGGGGATAGGCGGCGTGGAAGCCTGTCGTAGAATTTTGCAGCATGATGCTAAAGTCAAAATCATTGCGTTATCGGTTCATAATGACGGGCCCATTCCGCGCCAGTTACTCAAACTGGGCGTTCTGGGATTTATTTCCAAGGGTTCTTCGGCTGAGGAGATGGTGAGCGCAATTCGCAAGGTCATGGAAGGCAAGCGCTATCTGTGCGCGGAAGTTGCCAATAATCTGGCTTTTCAGGGGTTGTCCGGCAATAGTGAATCGCCATTTTCAAAATTGTCTCAGCGAGAGGCGGAGGTGGTGACTTTAATTCTTCAGGGAAAAACCATCAAGGAGATGGCGGATATGCTGATATTGAGCGACAAGACCGTCAATACTTACCGCTATCGTCTTTACGACAAACTTCACATAAAAAATGACGTTGAATTGACGCGCCTGGCGGTTAAATTCGGCCACATTGATTCCGCGTTGATTTAAACGCAAACAAAACAGTTGGTAGGGAAAAAGGGCTCCACCATGCCAGGCATGGGGAACCCCGGGCTGATTACAAAAGCTCTCTGGCCTTGTTAAACGCATCCCTGAAATCAAGATACAAGGGCTTATCGGTTTCCAGCATCGATTTTAATAATTCATGCTGTAGCTGATATTTAATATCACCGACAGCCAGTGCCCCGACGCCTACCGCCCCCGGTGCATTGACGGCATGGACCAGCGGCGCTCCCATGTCTTTCAGCTTGATGCCTTCTATGCCTAAAGGCGGAACAGCATTCACATCCCCCGCCACTTTTAATCGTTTCGCTTCATTCAAAACGTCAGCACTTAAGACCTGAATGCCGGCTTTTGCGGTACAAAAGATGATATCGGCATTGGCCACCAACCGGGCCTTGTCGGCTTCTGAACTGGCGCAGGTGCCTCTAAGGTTGCAGCCAAAACGGCGGTTGTATTCCTTGGATATATCGAGGGCCGTATCGATTGACAGATGATCGATCAAGGCCGTGTCGGCGCCGGCCAGGGATGCGATGACGCCTGTGGCAACGCCAACCGGACCGGTTCCGCCAAAGACGATGGCATTGCAGTCTTTCAATTCCTTGCCATGTTTTGCCTTCAGTTCTTTTTCCACGCAAGCCACCAATGCGGCTGCTGTCGTAAATGCGCCGCTGGGGTCGGCGAGAACGGACACTTCAAAAGGCGGGACCATGGCCTGTTTGCAGGTGTCCAGCATGTCCATGGCCAGGCCCAAATCGCGGCCACCGATAAAAATGCCCGTGCGTCTAACCCCTGACGGACTGCGCGAGAATATGGCGTCTTGAGTCAGGCCATAAACTCTGTCCAGTTTGACGTTACTATAGGGCACAAGCACATCAAATCCGGCATCCAGTGCCATGTTAACATCGAAGGGACTGTTATTTGGCATGGGGTCCAGCATGTGAATGATGCTGCGTTTCTCCATTAGAGATCCTCTTTCATTAGGGCGGGTCAAGTTAAGGTTTAACCGGCTTATTAGGTTTAAGTTTTAGATTTAATGTACTCTCTGGCAACTTCAAAGGCGTGCTCGAAATGCAGATACACAGGTTTTTCGGTGCTGATCATTTTTTTCAGCAAGCGGTTTTGAGCCTGGTATTTAATATTGCCGATGGCCAGCGCGCCAATGCCGACAGCACCGCTGCTTGATCCCTGGATGGGCGCGCCGTCATGGAACGCATCAACGCCGGCGATGCCTGAAGGTGGCACGGCATTGACATCGGCGGCCACTTTCAGTTGTGGGGCCGAGGCAATCAGTTCCGCGCTTAATAATTCAATGCCGGCGGCACCGGTTGCAAAGACGACGTCCGCGGTTTTGATATATTCGGCTTTATCGGCGTCGGCGCCGGCTTCGACGGTGATTTTACCGTCGCCGAACTCGTTGCTGCACATATCGGCGACCCGTTGCGCTTTGTCCAGCTGGCGGCCGATAATTCTTACATGGGCCCCGGCCTGAGCGGCGATGACGGCGGCTGCCTGGCCGACCGGACCGGTTCCGCCGAGCGCCAGAATGTTTTTATCCGCCAGCGTGGTGTTGAATTTTGTCATGAGTTCGCGCTCGACGGCGGCAACCATGCCGGCCGCGGTCGTGAATGCGCCGCTGGGATCGGCGAAAACGGAGACTTCAAAGGGTGGTACCATGGCATGTTTGGCCGCTCGCAGCATGTCCATGGCTTGTTTGGTATCGCGGCCGCCGATGAAAATAGCGGTTCTTTTCAGGTTTTTCTGGCTGCGTGAGAAAATGGCGTCCTGTACCAGTCCCTGAACTTCGCTGGGTTCGACATTGATATATGGGACTGCCGAAACCCAACCGGCATCCATCGCCATGTTGACGTCAAACGGGCTGAGGTTTTTGGCAGTGGTCAGCATGTGTAAAATGAATGGTTTTTCCATGATATCCCCTTTATGTGTTTAGCTCGCAAGTATAAAAGAAAAAGTATCAGAATAACACCGCCTCAGGCTTTTTGGATTTTAAAAACTCGGCGAATCTGTGTATTATCAGGCCTATTTTATTTGTTCGGAGAAATGAATGCACAACGTGACGTTGATTAAAGGTGATGGAATCGGTCCTTCCATTATGGAGGCCGCGGTCAAGATTATTGATGCGTCCGGCGCCAAGATAAATTGGGAAGAAGCCGATGCCGGCATGGCCGCGTTTGATAAGCACGGCACGCCAATTCCCGATGCAACCTTGGCCTCGATAGAAAAAAACCGCGTGGCTTTCAAGGGGCCTTTGACGACACCGGTCGGCAAAGGTTTCAGGAGCATCAATGTCGCCTTGCGTCAGCAATATGATCTTTATGCCAATGTCCGCCCGGCCAAAACCTGGAAAGGCGCGCAAACCCGTTTTGAAGATGTCGATATCGTCGTTGTCAGGGAGAACACGGAAGGCCTGTATGCGGGGCTGGAGCACTTTCTGACCCGCAAGAAGGATATAGCCGAAAGCCTGGCCGTTGTGACCCGTGAAGGCTCTGAACGTATCGTTGAGTATGCTTTCAAATACGCGCGCGAAAACGGCCGCAAAAAAGTCACGATCTGCCATAAAGCCAATATTCTCAAGTACACCTCGGGTTTGTTTCTGGATGTGGCCAGGGAAGTGGCGGCGCGTTACCCGGATATCGAATGCGACGAGAAAATCGTCGATGCCATCTGTATGCACATGGTCATGGACCCGTCTCAGTTCGACGTGGTCGTGACGACCAATATGTTCGGCGACATTCTCTCTGATCTGACGGCCGGTCTGGTCGGCGGCCTGGGGCTGATTCCGGGTGCCAATATCGGCAGCGACGCGGCCTTGTTTGAGGCCGTGCACGGCAGCGCGCCGGATATCGCCGGCAAAAACATCGCGAACCCGACCGCCGTGATCATGGCGGGCGTCATGATGCTGAATTATCTGGGTGAGCATGAGGCCGCGAATCGCATCAAGGCCGCGACTGAAAAAGTCATCGGCGATGGCGAGTTTGTCACGCCGGATTTGAACCGGAATTCGAAAGCCGGCACGACCGAAATGCGCGATGCCATTATTGCCGCCATGCAATAAATTCTTAACCAATGCGGGGGCGGCCTGAGGTCGCCCCTGTCAGTCAAATACGATGAATGATCTAAAAGCCCAGCAACGCCGCAAAGCTTACGATGCACGCAACGCCCAGGCGGACAAGGAGGCAGTCAGCCGGATCATTTGTGACCAAGTCATGGCGCAGCCGGCTTATCGTCAGGCAGAAACCGTGATGTGGTACATCCACTGCCGATCGGAAGTCAGGACCGAACCGGCCGTCTTGCATGAAATCTCAACCGGTAAACATATCGTCATTCCCTACTGTACTAAGGATGAGCAGGGCCATAATAAACTGGGCCTGTGGCGACTGGAACATTTTACCGAGCTGGTGCCCGGCATGTGGGGGATTCTGGAGCCGCCCAGATCACGATGGGGCGAGGCGGGCAGGGAAGTTGCGCCGGAACAGCTCGATTGCATTATCGTGCCGGGCGTGGCGTTTGACGGTCATGGCGGACGCCTCGGCAACGGCGCGGGTTATTATGACCGCTTATTGCGATCGGTCAGAGCGGATACCGTCTTGGTCGGGGTGTGTTACGAATCCCAGTTATTGGATCGGATCGCCATGGAAGCCCATGATGTGGCCATGGATTTCGTGATTACGGAAAAAGCGATTTATACCGCTCCTGCCCGACCGTCGTCACGCTAATGGATGTTCAGACGCTAAAAAACAGCGTTGCCTCTTCGCCGGCTTTTGTTCTGGATGCCGTCGAGATCATTGATACCTTGAAAGTATTGGATGCATTGCGCCGCCAGTGCGGCTGCAAGGTCTTATATTCGATCAAGGCCCTGCCTTTTTCCGCTATTCTTGAGCTGGCAAAACCGTTTGTAGACGGCTTTTCGGTCAGTTCCCTGTTTGAGGCGCGGCTCGCCGATGAGGTTTTGGCGGGGCGGGGCAGCCTGCATTTGACCACGCCCGGCATCAGGCCGGATGAGGTCGGCGAACTGGCCGGCCTGTGTTCGCATATCAGCTTCAATTCTTTAAATCAGTATCAGCGCTTTGGCGCGGCGGCCAGCGCCCAGGCTTCGGTCGGTCTCAGGCTGAACCCCAAGCTGTCGTTTCTTGAGGACGCGCGTTTCGATCCCTGTCGGCCGTATTCAAAACTGGGCGTCGATATCGAGGCGTTATGCCATTCCGCTTGTCTCGAGCAGATCAGCGGACTGCACTTCCATACCGTTTTTTCGGCGCTGGATTTCGCGCCGTTAATTAAAACGATAGAAAAACTTCAGTCCTGTTTGGGCTCAAGATTCGCCAGACTCGAGTGGTTGAATTTGGGCGGCGGCTATTTGTTCGGCCAGATGGAAGATCATAGCCGGTTTGTTCAGTTGGTCCGCTCGCTGAAAAGCGATTTCGGCATCGAAGTCTATATCGAACCGGGCAAGGCGGTCGTAGGGCGCGCCGGATATCTGATCGCCACCGTGACCGATACCTTTGTCAGCGACGGCAAAGCCATCGCCGTGCTCGATACGTCGGTCAATCATAATCCGGAAGTGTTTGAATATCAGCGTCGGCCCGAGTTGCACGAGCATGCGCCGGATGGCGGGCATGCGGCGATGCTGGTGGGCTGCACCTGCCTGGCCGGCGATGTATTCGGCGACTACCGCTTTAATGAGCCGTTGACAGTGGGCGACCGCGTGGTTTTTAAACATGTCGGGGCCTACAGCCTGATTAAAGCCAATCGCTTTAACGGTTATAACTTGCCTGATGTCTATGGAGCTTTGCAAGAAAGCGTCACTTTATTGAAACACTATGGTTATCGGGACTACCGCAACCAATGGCTCAGTGATGAGCTTGTTTCATGATGACAGTTTGCCTTGAATAAGCCAGTCGGTTATAAGCGATGCGAGCAGGCGCGAGAAAACAGACAATAGTTTTTTAGATTTTAATTTTAACCAGCGGGGTTATGACAATGAAAGCAGTGTTAATGACCGAAGTGGGCGGGCCTGAAGTTCTGCATTTACAGGACATGGCAGAGCCTGAAATAACAAATCCGGCACAAGTCAAAATCCGCCTTAAAGCCGCCGGCATCAATCCCATTGATACCAAGGTCAGGGCTAACGGGCTTTTTTACCCGGATGCACTGCCTGCGGTATTAGGTTGCGATGGCGCCGGCACTATCGTTGCTGTCGGCGATGAGGTTACGGGCTTTAAGCCCGGTGATGAAGTCTGGTTCTGCAATGGCGGCCTGGGAAAAGAACAGGGCAATTATGCCGAATATACGGTGATCGACAACCGTTGGCTGGCTTTGAAACCCAAGACCGCTTCTTTTACGGAAGCAGCGGCTTTGCCGTTGGTTTTGATTACGGCATGGGGCGCCCTGTTCGAGCGCGGCGGCTTGCAGTCGGGGCAAACGGTTTTGATTCACGCCGGCGCCGGCGGCGTGGGACATGTGGCGATACAGTTGGCCAAGCAAAAAGGCGCGCGTGTCATCACGACGGTCAGTTCTGAGGAAAAAGCCGATTTTGTGCGTCGCCTGGGCGCCGATGACGTTATTTTTTACCGGCATGAGGATCTGCTGGAGCGCGTCAACAACCTGACCGAGAGCCATGGCGCTGACCTGGTTTTTGATACGGTCGGCCCTGAAGCCTTTAAAGCCAGCATCGAAGCTACGGCCCATTTCGGCTCGATTGTGACCTTGCTGGATCCCGGCGCGATCAGTCTGGCCGAGGCGCGCATGCGTAACTTGAAAATCGGTTTTGAATTGATGCTAACACCCATGCTAAGAGGCCTGGACGACGCGCGGAAAAAACACGTGGAAATTTTAAAGCGCTGTGCCGAATGGTTCGACCAGGGTGTTTTGCAGGTCAACGTCAGTCATCTTTTAAGACTTGATCAAGCATCGGAAGCGCACCATTTGATCGGGGCAGGGCATATGACCGGAAAAATTGTACTCGAGATATAACCGATTTGATTAAAGGATCAAAGCCGAACAGATTTATCGATTGTTAATTAAGCGCCAGTTGAATAATGGGTATTGTCAGTTGTAAAGGGTCATAAAAAACCGGCAATGAATATCAGTATAAATGAGCAATATCATGGGAATTCCAGGTTTCTTATTTATACTGAAAAATATTCTTGATATTAATTTTTACAATAGCGGCAGTCAGGCTTTTTGATTATTCCAATCGCCTTAACTTCATCTGTTGTAAATATATTAAATATTAAGAAGAAAAAGTTAACTCTGTGTTAAGGCAGGTAAAAATGTTGAGCAGTTTACAAAAACAACAAAAGATTATTATTGCTGATGCAGACCCTGACTCACGAGCCGAAACCGTGGAATGTTTGCAAGCGAGAGGATTTCATAATCTGACTGTTGTCATTGACGGCAACAGGATTTATGAAATGCTGCGCGCTTATCAATATGAGCCTGAGCAATTGGGATTGATGATTATTGATGAAAAACTGCCCCAGTTTCGGAGCGAGGAATTGCGCAAATACCTGTCGCACGAGAACGAAGCGGTTTTCTTGCCTGTCATTGTGCTCGTCAGCGATCGGTCAAAAAATAGTGATCTTGCGTCAGTAAAAAACCAATGCCAGTTCTACATGCTTACCCGCCCCTTCCTGCCGACCGAATTGCTTATTCTGGTTGAGTTTCTTTTGGTCTTGAAGAATGAGCGTTTCCTGCGTCATAAGCAGAAAGAAGAACTGATTACCGAACTGACCACGCGCAAACTGCTCGATGCAAGATTGAAATATCTGGTCGTTCATGATGATCTGACCGGTTTGCTAAACCGGCGCAATCTTGAGCAGCATCTTTATCTGGTGCTGCATAAACACGCCAAATTTCAGCAAAATGGCGTGCTGCTGTTTATCGATCTGGACCGATTCGGATTGATCAATGATCTGGAGGGGTTTGAGGCCGCGGACCGGCTTCTTATTGAAGTGGTTAACATGATCAGAACGGCCACTTGCGAAAAAGGCCTGTTCGCCCGCGTCGGCTCCGACGAACTGTGTCTGTATCTGGAAAATACCACTATTGAAAACGCAAGTATTATCGCGGAACACATTTGTAAAAGACTGGATGAGTTTCGCTTTATCATGGCCAATGCCTGCTATCACATTACAGCCTCTATCGGCATTGCCTCGTTAAAATCCTTTCAAATTGTCAAGCATCCCGGTGAATTGATTTCAAGAGCGCACCAGGCTTGCGCGATAGCCAAGAGCAAGGGCCGTAACAGGGTATGGCAATATTGCGAGGACGATCAGGCTTTCAAGGAAAGGCAGCGCGATATTTATTGGGTCCCCTTGATCAGGGATGCCTTGTTAAACGACAAGTTCTTTCTTGTTTTTCAGCCGATAGTCGGTTTATTGGACGGCGAAATATCCCATTACGAAGTCCTGATCAGAATGAGGGATGGCGGCGAGCGCGTTATCAGTCCGGGCGAGTTTATTCCGGTGGCGGAAAGAATGGGGCTTATCCATGGCATTGATGCCTGGGTGGTCGATAAAGCCATCGATTTCTTATCCTCGCTGCCGCCGGAGTTTTCGCATATCCGCCTGGCGATAAACCTGTCCTGCATGGCCTTTCAAGATGATTCGATAGCGGCTTTTATCCGGCAAAAACTGGATATGTCCTGGGTCAGCGGCGACCGTCTCACGTTTGAAATCACCGAAACGGCGGCAGTGGATAATTTTGAACAGACCCGATCCCTGATTGATCAGATCCGGGCATTAGGTTGTCATATCGCATTAGATGATTTCGGCGCCGGTTTCTGTTCGTTTAACTATTTAAAAATATTCCCTGTTGAGTATGTGAAAATCGACGGCCAATTTATACAAAATCTGGTCAATGATGAAACGGACCAAATGCTGGTGCGCTCGATGCAGCAGATTGCCCGGAAGCTGGGTAAAAAAACCATTGCCGAATATGTTGAATGTCCGCAGACTATCAGAATTTTGAGGGAAATCGGTATCAATTACGGCCAAGGCAGCATTTTTGGCCAACCTCTCGAGCAACTGTCGGCTCAGAGCGCCTTTCAGACGCATGATTTGGCCGAGAACCACTGTTTTAGCTAATCCCATCCAGTATTTGCGCAATAAATTTCCCTGAGCCGGTTATCAGGGCGGGCCATGTTGCCGGTTAACTGGCAGTCAGGCCGCTATATAGGGAAATGCTGTCGCTCACTCTAACCTGACGATAATTTTAGCGGCGTTCATTTAATCGTTTTTTAAAGGCCGGACGGTATTATTCATTTATTGTTCATGTTATACGGATAGATTGAGGCTTGCTGATTCAGGTATTCCTATTTATGTATAATACAGGGTGCTGTCAGGGATGATACTTAATGAAATGATGAATGTAGTATGAGGCTATGGTAGAAAAAACAAGAAAGCGCGGTGTTCGGTATGTCCAGAAAAAAAAGCCAAAGAAACCTGATTCTCACTGGGTTAGAAATACAGTCTGGATTATTGTTGCTGGATTTACATTCGTTTTACTGAGCTATATCGGTTATCTGGATTACAACGTACGCGAGAAGTTTGAAGGCAATCGTTGGGCGATTCCCGCCCGGGTCTACGCCAGTCCGGTTGAGCTTTATGCCGGCTATGGTATTTCCGCCGCCAAGTTTGAAGAGTTACTGCAGAGGCTGCATTATCGTCAGGATGCCCGGCTATTGTCGGAAGGCTCCTATTTCAGACAGGGACAATCGATTAGCTTGAAAACCCGTAATTTTGCCTTCTGGGATCAGCCGCAACCCGCCAGTCTGATCCGTCTGAATTTTTCCGGCTCGACCGTAGCCGGCATCGTTGATCTGGCGGAGTCTAAGGAAGTCGCCATCGTGCGCATGGATCCCGTGCAAATCGGCAGCTTTTATCCGACTATCAAGGAAGACCGGATATTAATCAAATGGCAGGATGCGCCCGACGCGCTGGTCAAAGGCTTGCTGGCGACCGAGGACCGGGATTTTTACGACCATTTCGGTATCTCATTGAAGGCCATTGCCAGGGCCATGTGGGCCAATTTTCGCGCCGGCGGCATCGTCCAGGGCGGCAGCACCATCACTCAGCAGTTGGTTAAAAACTTTTATCTGACCTCTGAGCGCAGCCTGTGGCGTAAGATCAATGAAGTTTTCATGTCGTTGATACTGGAGGCCCGGTTCAGTAAGAACGCCATTCTTGAAGCTTATTTAAATGAGGTTTTTCTCGGTCAGGACGGCGGCAGCGCCGTGCATGGCTTTGCCCTGGCCAGCGAATTTTATTTTGGCAGCAATTTAAAAGACCTGCCGCTGGAACAGATTGCCTCGCTGGTCGCCCTGGTGCGCGGGCCTTCTTACTATGATCCCCGGCGCTACCCCGATCGCGCCCTGCAGCGGCGTAACCTGGTCCTGAGCGAGATGGCCGCCGAGGGCTATATCACGGACCGGCAGGCGGAGGAGGCAAAAGCAAAACCGCTGAATGTCGTTGCGCGCACCCATCGCTCGGCCAACCGCTATCCTGCCTTTCTCGACCTGGTCAAGCGGCAATTAAAACAGGAATACCGCGAGGAAGATTTGACGTCCGAGGGGTTGAGGATTTTCACGACGCTGGATACCCTGGCTCAAGATGCATTGGAGCAATCCATTACCACTAAGCTGAATCAGCTGGAAAAACGGCCTAAGGCCAAAAAGCTGGAAACGGCTGTTGTAGTGACCCGTAGAGATAGCGGTGAAATTGTGGCGCTGGCCGGCGGTCGGCAACACACGGCGGCAGGATTCAACCGTGCCCTGGATGCGGTCCGGCCGATCGGCTCCCTGATCAAGCCGGTCATTTACCTGACCGCGCTGGAGTATCCGGACAAGTATACGATTACCACCCCGATAAGCGATACGGCCATCCATATCAAGGGCGCCAATGGTAAGGTCTGGGCGCCTAGAAATTACGACCACAGAGAGCACGGCAATGTCGGCCTGCATACAGCCCTGACGCATTCTTATAATCTGGCGACGGTACGCATAGGCATGGATGTCGGTATTGCCAGAACGGCCAAGACCTTGAGAAACATGGGCGTTACCCGGCCTGTTGACCTGTTTCCGTCATTCTTGCTGGGGGCCGCGGAGTTAACGCCCATGGAAGTCACGCAGATGTATCAGACGTTGGCCGGCGACGGTTTTTCAACGCCGATACGCGGCATCAGAGCCGTGGTCGCGGCCAATGGCGAGCATCTGCAAAGTTATCCGTTCATCGTCCGGCAGGCGGTCGATCCTGCCGCCACGTATATCGTCAATACCATCCTGCAGGAAGTCATGCATAAGGGAACAGGGCGTTCAGCCTATTCGGCATTTCCTGGCGATTATGGCCTGGTCGGCAAGACCGGCACGACCAATGATTCCAAAGACAGCTGGTTTGCCGGCTATACCGGTGATTATTTATCGGTGGTCTGGGTGGGACGCGATGATAACAAACCGGTCGGTTTAACGGGCTCAAGCGGAGCCTTGCAGGTCTGGATATCACTGATGCGGCAGATATCGACGCAACCGGTAAACCTGATTCCTCCGGATAATATCCAAATGGCCTGGGTCGATCCTTATAGCGGCTTATTGGCGAATGAAGCCTGCGAGGGCGCGCGCGAGTATCCTTATATCGCCGGTTCCGCGCCAGTTGAATACGCGGCATGCGTCGATGCGCCTGTCAATGAGTTTAATACATTTTTCAAGAGTATTTTTCCGCAATAATTTAAGGTATCTATGAACAAAGTTAGTTATTTTCACTTGATTTTGCTGGCATTCGCCTTTTTTAGCGCCGCCGGCCATGCGGAAGACAGGCCGGTCCGGGAACTGAAAGCGTTTCTGGATACGACAAAGACTCTGACAGCCGATTTTAAACAGGTGCTGATCAATGAGGCCGGCGATCCGGTGCAAACCAGTTATGGCATTTTTTATCTGCAACGGCCCGGTAAATTTCGTTGGGATTATCAAAGACCTTTTCAACAGCAAATCATAGCCAATTCCGGCAAGGTCTGGTTTTATGACACGGATCTGGAGCAAGTCACCATTAAAAAGCTTGATGAGTCACTGGGCTCCACGCCGGCACTGCTGTTAAGCGGCGAGGTATCCCTGGAGGATAATTTTATTATGGAGCAACAGGGCGAGGATGAGGGGCTGCTTTGGGTAAAATTACTGCCTAAAAACGAAGAAAGCGGATTTAAATATGTTTTGATCGGTTTGAACAACGGGATATTGGGCGGCATGGAATTAAGCGATAACTTCGGCCAGCTGACGCGCATTTATTTTTCCAATGTCAGGATCAATCAGGCAATCAGGCCGGATTTGTTTCAATTTCGCGCACCCAAGGGTGTCGATATTTTTTCCGAATAGTCGATCGCCATTGCGCGAGACATAAACACCAAACAGGATACGAAGCAAATATAACCCTGAATGAGCGTCGCGGTAAAAATCTCAGTTATAGCGATGCAGCAATAATCAGGAAAAACTGTCCGAACGGGTGTATCTTTAGCCTTTTATCTTCTCGACCTTTGTATGTTTGAAGACTTGACCCAACCCTTGGCCGACAGGATGCGGCCTGCAACATTGGATGATTATGTCGGCCAGCAGCATGTTTTGAAGCCCGGCAAGCCCTTGTATGAATCCATCGTTTCAGGCCGACTGCATTCGATGATCTTCTGGGGACCGCCGGGCACTGGCAAAACAACGCTGGCGCGTCTTGTCGCCCATCAATCCGATGCCGAATTCATGCCCATTTCCGCCGTGCTGGCCGGCGTCAAGGAGATCCGTGCGGCTGTCGCCGAGGCCCGGAAGATCCAGCAGCAACAGCACAGGCGCACGATTCTATTCGTCGACGAAGTCCATCGCTTCAATAAATCGCAGCAGGACGCTTTCCTGCCGCATGTGGAAGACGGCACGGTTTATTTTGTCGGCGCGACGACTGAAAATCCGTCTTTTGCGCTTAACAATGCGTTATTGTCGCGGGCTCGCGTTTATGTCCTCAATGCGTTGACGCCCGACGATCTGCTGGGCGTATTGAACAAGGCATTAACGGACCCGGATCGAGGACTGGGCAAGCGGGCTGTCGAAATGGACGACAGCATTAAACAGCAATTTGCCCAGGCGGCCGATGGCGATGCCAGGCGCTTGCTGAATCTGCTCGAAATCGCTGTGGAACTGGCCGCCGCCAATGACAGCCGGGTCATTGATGAGAAAATCGCCAGGGAAGTGCTGACCGGCGGCGTGCGGCGGTTCGATAATCAGGGCGAGGAATTTTACAATCAGATCTCAGCCTTGCATAAATCGGTGCGCGGCAGTTCTCCCGATGCCTCGCTTTACTGGCTCTGCCGGATGATCGATGCCGGCTGCGACTTGACTTATCTGTCCAGGCGCATCGTCCGGATGGCTTCGGAAGACATCGGCAATGCCGATCCCCGGGCGCTGCAGATTGCCGTTAACGCTTGGGAAACGCAGGAGCGGCTTGGCAGTCCCGAGGGCGAACTGGCACTGGCCCAGGCCGTCGTTTATCTGGCCTGCGCGCCTAAAAGCAATGCCGTGTACATGGCTTATAACGCGGCCATGCGCGACGCCAGGCAAAGCGGCAGCCTGGGCGTGCCCGTGCATTTGCGCAATGCGCCGACCAAATTAATGAAGTCGCTCGATTACGGCAAGGCATACCGTTATGCCCATGACGAGCCGGAAGCCTACGCGGCCGGCGAGAACTATTTTCCCGATGAATTGGCGGGGGCCCGGTATTACCAGCCCGTGGACCGGGGGCTGGAGATTAAAATCAAGGAAAAGCTGAGGCATTTGCAAGAACTCGACCGGCGCGCGAAGTGACCTTGTTTTTACACTTCATTCTATCAATTCATGGATATGCGGGAGGCGGATGGCAAACGGCCCCTGCATTTTCGACATTCGCCGCTGTGGCCTGGCGGGTAGGCTGGCTTGGAACTATGCGGAAACCCGGGTCAAACGGGGCTGATAATTTGCGCATATTGATTGAAAATGCAGGATTTCTTTAAACAAACGGGAAATTTTTTAGAATTAAATATGGTTTTTCTATAAAATTCCCTTTTTCAGCAAAATTTAACAGCCAAGTCTCCATGGATCTAAAATTCCTCGATTTTGAACAACCCATCGCTGAATTAGAAGCGAAAATTGAAGAACTCCGCAATGTGGAGTTCGATAATAATATTAATATTTCAGATGCGCTTAAGCAGCTTGAAGACAGAAGCCTCTCCTTAACCGAGTCGATTTTTTCAGATCTTTCCGACTGGCAGATTTCCCAATTATCAAGACATCCCGGTCGCCCGTATACGCTGGATTACATCGAACACATGTTTACCGATTTCCATGAGTTGCATGGCGACCGCGCCTATGCCGATGATCCCGCTATCGTTTGCGGCCTGGCCCGGCTGGAAGGCCAACCGGTGATGGTTATCGGTCATCAAAAAGGGCGCGATACGAAGGAAAAGATCTATCGCAATTTCGGCATGCCGCGTCCCGAGGGGTACCGCAAGGCCCTGCGGGTCATGAAGATGGCCGAGCGCTTTAAAATGCCGGTCATTTGCCTGATCGACACTCCGGGCGCTTACCCGGGCATCGGTGCCGAGGAACGCGGCCAGAGCGAGGCTATTGCCAGAAACCTGTTTGAAATGGCGAAACTGAGAACTCCCATTATCTGCACGATTATCGGCGAAGGCGGCTCCGGCGGCGCGCTGGCAATCGGCGTAGGCGACCGGCTGATCATGCTCGAATACAGCACCTACTCGGTTATCTCGCCGGAAGGCTGTGCATCCATTCTATGGAAAAGCGCCGATAAATCGCAATTGGCGGCGGAAGCGATGGGCATTACTTCCGATCGTATTCGCGAGCAGGGGCTTCTGGATGAAGTGGTCAGGGAGCCATTAGGCGGCGGGCACAGGAATTTTCAGACGATTGCCTTGAATTTAAGGGAAGCGTTGATTCGCCATATGGATGAATTGAAAGGACAGCCTATTGAAGCCATACTGGAAAATCGATATCAGCGGATTATGAGCTTCGGCGCCTTTATGGAGGAAGGCCGATAAATTTCGGCTAATTATTCGATCTTCAGGCCGGCATTTGCCGGCCTTTTGTTTTCTTATCCCTGCCTTTCAGGCTATACCGCATGCTGTCATCATCAATCATAGAATCGGCGCTGGATCAGGTTAAACCGAACGCGCGTCTTTATATTGCCTACAGCGGCGGTGTCGATTCTCATGTGTTGCTGCATCTGTGTGCGTCAATAGCAGGCCTCGGCGATAAAATGACCGCGGTTTACGTCCATCACGGCCTGCAGGCGGAAGCCGGAGTCTGGGCCGAGCATTGCCGCAAAACCGCTGAAGCGCTCGGTATTCAGTTCAGGGCCTTGCGGGTCAATGCCGTTGCCGGGCCTGGCGAAAGTCCCGAGGAGGCGGCAAGAAACGCGCGCTATAATGCGTTAAGAGCGTTGATCGGCGCTAATGACGTACTGCTGGTGGCGCAGCACCGGGAAGACCAGCTTGAAACGGTGCTGCTGCAGCTGTTCCGCGGCAGCGGCCTGCGCGGATTGTCCGGCATGCCCGAATGCATGGCTTTCGGCCGGGGCGTCATGCTCAGGCCGTTGCTTAATGTATCCAGGCAGGCGATAAGGCATTATGCCGAATCGCACGCACTAAGCTGGGTGGAAGATCCCAGCAATCTGCATAATGATTACGACCGTAATTACCTGCGCAATACTGTCGTGCCGCTAATTAAACAGCGCTGGCCGGCTTGCGATAAAACAGTCGCCCGTTCGGCAAGGCATTGCGCCGAGGCGCAGGCCGTGATGTCGGTCATTGCCGATGATTTATTCCATGCCGTTTTCAATGAAGCCGACAAGACCTTGTCGATCAGCCGGTTGAAGCAATTAAACAAGCACAGGCAGCAACTGGTCATCAGACACTGGTTCCAGACATTGGGCCTGAAAATGCCGGCCCAGGGGTTTGTTGAGCGGATTCTCACCCAGGTCGTCGCGGCAAGCAGGGAGAGCCATCCTGTGCTGTCCGGGCAGGGCCATAATATACGGCGCTACCGCGACAAGCTGTACTGCCTGAGGCACGCGCCAAAAGCGACTTTGCAGGATATTGACTGGCCCGCCGGGCAGGCCTCGGTAAAACTGGCCGATGATCAGTATCTGCTTTGCCAGCCTTCATCGGCCGGCATAGCGCGTGAGCGGTGGCGGCGCGGCAGGGTGGTTGTCAGATTCCGGCGCGGCGGTGAAAAGATTCTGCTGCCGGGCCGTGAGGGGCATCATGTCCTTAAAAACCTGTTTCAGGAGGCGGGCATTCCGCCATGGGAAAGACAGGGCATGCCTTTGGTTTATCTGGATGATCAGCTCGCGGCTGTCGGCGATAAATGGATCAGCGCCGAATTTTATAGCGAAGAAACAGACGCTTGCGTCAGGTTGTATCGGAAAAGCCAAGAATAAAACCTGAAAGACAATGACGAATTTGGCATTGTCGATTAAAATGCACCTGTTTTGCGGCTCCATGGACGGGGATAGGGCGATGCAGGGGACGATTGCTTGCAACTGCTGCATAGAGGCGATATTTGCTGCTGCAATTTCGGCAGGCATCACATCCGCGCGGCTTATGCAGGAGCTACACCCTCCGGGGTACAAGGAGCAATGCAGGAAGCAATTGCCGGCATCACTTCATCAGTTACCATCTGAAGTCTAAAAATTCTACATGACAAAATACATTTTCATTACCGGCGGCGTTGTATCATCTCTTGGCAAGGGCATTGCCGCTTCTTCGCTGGCTGCTATTCTTGAGGCCCGCGGCCTCAAAGTCACCATGACCAAACTGGATCCTTATATCAATGTGGATCCGGGCACGATGAGTCCTTTTCAGCACGGCGAGGTGTTCGTTACCGAGGACGGCGCCGAAACAGACCTGGACTTGGGCCATTACGAGCGGTTTCTTAAAACCACAATGACCAAGAAGAACAATTTCACTACCGGCCAGATCTACGAAAGCGTACTGCGCCGGGAGCGCAAGGGCGAATATCTGGGGGCTACGGTTCAGGTCATTCCGCATATCACCGACGAGATAAAACGCCGCGTTTATAAAAGCGCCGAAGGCATGGATGTGGCACTGATCGAGGTCGGCGGCACGGTCGGCGATATCGAGTCACTGCCCTTTCTGGAAGCCATCCGCCAGTTACGCGTTGAATTGGGCGCCGACAGGTCGCTGTTTATCCATTTAACGCTGGTCCCGTATATCCGTTCCGCCGGCGAACTGAAAACCAAGCCGACCCAGCATTCGGTCAAGGAATTGCGCACTATCGGCATCCAGCCCGATATCCTGATCTGCCGTTCCGAACAGCCGGTGCCGATCAGCGAGCGGCGTAAAATCGCCTTGTTTACCAATGTCGAGGAAAAAGCGGTCATTACCGCCGTCGATGCCGATTCGATCTATCGCATCCCGCTGTTGCTGCATGACCAGGGGCTGGACGATATCGTCGTGCATAAACTGAGGCTTGACGTGCCGCCGGCCGATTTAACCGAATGGCAAAATGTGGTCGAAGCGCTGACTCATCCGATTGATGAGGTCAATATCGCTATCGTCGGCAAGTATGTCGATCATACCGATGCATACAAATCGTTGAATGAAGCCTTGATTCACGCCGGCATCCGGACGCGCCACAAGGTCAATATCCATTATATCGATTCGGAAATCATCGAAGACGAGGGCGTGGCCGGACTGAAAGGCATCGACGCCATTCTGGTGCCGGGCGGCTTTGGCGAGCGCGGCGTGGAGGGCAAAATCGCCACGGTTAAATACGCGCGCGAAAACAAAGTGCCTTATTTGGGCATTTGCCTGGGCATGCAGGTTGCCGTGATCGAGTATGCGCGTGATGTGGCCGGCCTGGAGGGCGCGCATAGTACGGAGTTTTTGCCTAAATCACCGCATCCGGTTATCGGCTTGATTACCGAATGGATGGATGAAGGCGGTCAGATCGAAACGCGCGATGCCAACTCCGACTTGGGCGGAACCATGCGTCTGGGCGGCCAGCAATGCGTGCTGCAGCCTGATTCGCTGGCTTTCCAGCTTTATCATAAAGATGTGATTACCGAAAGACATCGCCATCGTTACGAATTCAATAATCAGTATTTTGCAAAACTCGAAAAAGCCGGCCTGCGCTTTTCGGGCAAATCGATCGACGGCCGCCTGGTCGAAGTCATTGAAATTCCGGAGCATCCCTGGTTTCTGGCGTGCCAGTTCCATCCCGAATTCACCTCGACGCCCAGAAAAGGGCATCCCCTGTTTTCAGGATTCGTCGTTGCCGCCGCTAAACATAAGAAGGAAACCGTATAATGAAATTGTGCCATTTTGAAGCCGGTCTGGATCAGCCGTTTTTTTTGATCGCCGGTACCTGCGTCATCGAAAGCGAGCAAATGGCGCTGGATACGGCGGGCTATCTCAAGGAAGTCACCTCGGCATTGAATATTCCGTTTATCTACAAGTCATCCTTCGACAAGGCCAACCGGTCCTCGCATGAAAGCTACCGCGGACCCGGCGTGGAACAGGGACTGAAAATCCTGGAAAAGGTCAAACAGCAAATCCGCGTGCCGGTCTTGACCGATGTGCATGAAGACACGCCGCTGGCCGAAGTGGCTTCGGTTGTCGATGTCATGCAGACGCCGGCCTTTTTGTGCCGGCAGACCAACTTCATCCAGAGCGTCGCCGCTCAGGGAGTCCCGGTCAATATCAAGAAAGGCCAGTTCCTGGCGCCCTGGGATATGCTCCATGTCGCCAATAAAGCCAAGGCCACAGGCAACCAGCAGATCATGGTCTGCGAGCGCGGTGTGTCGTTCGGCTATAACAATCTGGTGTCCGATATGCGTTCATTGGCCGTCATGAGAGACACCGGCTGCCCCGTCGTTTACGATGCGACGCATTCGGTGCAGTTACCGGGCGGGCAGGGCACGTCTTCCGGCGGCCAGCGCGAATTTGTGCCGGTATTGGCCAGGGCGGCCATGGCCGTCGGCATTGCCGGACTTTTCATGGAAACGCATCCGAATCCGGCCGAGGCGTTAAGTGATGGTCCGAATTCCTGGCCATTGCACAGGATGAAGGAATTATTGGAAACATTGGCCACGATCGACCGGGCCGTCAAATCAACTCAGCTAATAGAAACAACCATATAACTTAAATAATAATAGGAGTCATCATGGCTAAAATAGTCGATATTCACGCTAGAGAAATTCTTGATTCGCGGGGTAATCCAACCGTTGAAGCTGATGTTGTTTTAGCTTCCGGCGTGACCGGCAGCGCCATGGTGCCTTCCGGGGCCTCGACCGGTGAACGGGAAGCGATAGAACTGCGCGACGGCGATAAAAGCCGGTATTTGGGCAAAGGCGTATTGAAGGCCGTGGCCAATGTCAATGACGAGATTCGTGCCGCGATTATCGGCATGGATGCGTCCGACCAGGCCGCGATCGATCAGAAAATGATCGAACTGGACGGTACCGACAACAAGGGCCGCTTAGGCGCCAATGCCATTTTATCGGTCTCCATGGCGGCGGCCCACGCGGCCGCCATGGAGGCAGGCATGCCGTTATACCGGCATTTGAACAAAAGCGGCGAGTTCATCATGCCGGTGCCGATGATGAATATCATCAACGGCGGCTCGCATGCCGATAACAGCGTTGACCTTCAGGAATTCATGATTTTGCCGGTAGGCGCGCCGTCTTTCCGGGAAGCGATCCGTTATGGCGCCGAGGTATTTCATCATCTGAAAAAGGTGTTAACGGCAAAAGGCCTGGCCACGACCGTCGGCGACGAGGGCGGGTTCGCGCCGAATCTCAGTTCCAACGAAGAAGCGATTTCCGTCATCATCGAAGCCATCGAAAAGGCCGGTTACAAGCCGGGAGTCGATATCTGCCTGGGCCTGGACGCGGCCAGTTCCGAGTATTTCAAGAACGGGCGGTATGAATTGTCGGCGGAAGGCAAAAGTTTCGATTCGGCGCAGATGACCGATTTTTTTATGGACTGGGTCGGAAAATATCCCATTATTTCCATTGAAGATGGCCTGGATCAGAATGATTGGGCCGGCTGGAAAGTACTGACCGAAAAAATGGGAAACAAGATCCAGTTGGTCGGCGATGATCTGTTTGTCACCAATCCGGCCACCCTGAAAGAGGGCATCGATAAAAACATCGCCAATTCCATTCTGATCAAGCTCAACCAAATCGGCACCTTGTCGGAAACGCTGGACGCGATCAATACCGCGCACGCCGGCGGTTATTCGGCGGTTATGTCGCATCGTTCCGGCGAAACCGAAGACACCACGATTGCCGATCTGGCCGTGGCCACCGGTACCGGGCAAATCAAGACCGGCTCTTTAAGCCGTTCCGATCGCGTTGCCAAATATAACCGGCTGATGAAAATCGAGGATGAACTTGGCGACCTGGCTAAATATGCAGGCCGCAATGCGTTCAGAATGCTGTAACCGCGGGTGATGATTTTCGGATAATCGCAGGGGCGGCCGGCAGGCCGCCCGCTATCTCGTTCCGAGGGCAGACCAATAAAAAATCTTATAATAATTATCATCTTGCTGATCGTTCATCTTCAATACCGGTTATGGTTCGGCGATGGCAGCATTCGGGAGATTCAAGCGTATCAACAACGTCTCGATGACTTGAAGGAACGCGTGGATGAAAAAAAGGTGCGCAATGAAGCGCTTTACGCCGAAGTGCTGGACTTGAGAAGAGGACAGGCGGCCATAGAGGAAAGAGCCCGGTATGAGTTGGGGATGATTAAGGAAGATGAGACCTTCTTCCAGGTTTTGGAATAATAATCAGCTTATAGTGATGGGCGCGGTGTTGCCTGTCCAAGATAGCGGGGGCGGACGGCTTGATCGTTTGTCCGTCTTTTTACCGATAAAGCGGTGAGCGGCACAGCGTGCCATCGCACTATTCGATTAGTAATAAATGACCGAGACTACAAAATTCTGGGGTATTGTGCCCGCGGCCGGTGTCGGCAAGCGCATGCAGGCGGACCGGCCCAAGCAATACCTTGAACTGGCCGGCAAGCCCGTGATCGAGCAGACCTTGTCGCGCCTGCTGCAGGCCAATGTGTTTGAAGCCATCGCGGTGGCCGTGTCCAGGGAAGATCCTTACTGGCCCGATCTGGCCATAGCGCGGCATGAGCGGATTCTGACCGCCCCGGGCGGCAAAGAGCGGGCTGATTCGGTGCTTTCGGCGTTAAAGTCGATAAGGGATAAGGCATCGGATACCGATTGGGTTCTGGTGCATGACGCGGCCCGCCCATGTATCACGGCTGGCGACATTCATCATCTGATCGCCTGTCTGATCCATGACGACGTGGGCGGCATACTGGCCCTGTCTTCGCACGACACCTTGAAAAATGTCCAGGATGGCCGTATTGCCGGCACGCTGGATCGGAACCATATCTGGCGGGCGTTGACGCCGCAGATGTTCCGTTACGGCATGTTAAAAAACGCCCTGGAAGAGGCCGAGGGCAATCCGGCCATCACCGACGAGGCCAGTGCGCTGGAATTGAAAGGGTTGCGGCCGAAAATCGTCGAAGGCCGCCCGGACAATATAAAAATCACGCGGCCGGAAGATTTACCGTTAGCACAATTTTATATGGAACAACAATGATCAGAGTTGGACAAGGGTATGACGTGCATCGCTTCAAAGAGGACGGCGACGTCATTTTAGGCGGCGTAAAGATAGATTATGAAAAAGGCCTGGAAGCGCATTCCGACGGCGATGTCGTGCTGCATGCGTTAAGCGATGCCCTGCTGGGCGCGGCGGCACTAGGCGATATAGGCAAGCATTTCCCCGATACCGATCCCGAATTTAAAGGCGCCGACAGCCGCGTTCTGCTGCGCCATGTGTACGGCATCGTGCAGGAAAAAGGCTACAGCCTGGTCAATGCCGATATCACGATCATCGCCCAGGCGCCTAAAATGGCGCCCTACATCAGTGCGATGTGCCGCAATATCGCCGATGACCTGAAAGTCGATGTCGATTGCATCAATGTCAAGGCGACCACGACGGAAAAACTCGGCTTTGAAGGGCGCAAAGAGGGCATCGCCGTTCAGGCCGTCGTCTTGATAGAAAAATAACAGTGACGTGACTAAATAATGGACATGACATAAATCAGGGAGTGTCGATGCGGATTCACTTGTGCCTTAGAAGGTATGGGACCTTGCGAATGAATTCGCACCTGCATCGGAGATCATCCGCACACTTGATGACGTTATTTTATGCCTGTCCCTAAGCAAGCCATCATATCGCTACCCAGCCCCTATTAACCAGCCGAGCCGAACTTGACACAATCGATTGAACTACCCGAGTGGCCCTGTGTGTATGGCGGTCCCGCCGGCCGCGGCAAAATCCGCACGCTGCCGGAAGACTTTGTTGTCGACGAACATCTTGCCTTTGAACCGTCGGGCGCCGGCGAGCATGTGTTCCTGCACATCGAAAAAAAGGATGAAAACACCGATTACGTGGCCAGGCAGCTGGCCCGGTTTGCCGATGTCAGGCAGCGGGATGTCAGCTATGCCGGCCTGAAAGACCGTCATGCCGTTACAACGCAGTGGTTCAGTGTCTGGCTGCCGGGCAAGGAAGATCCCGACTGGAAGCAATTTGAATCCGACAACGTCAAGGTGCTTACCGCTGTCCGCCACGCCAGAAAATTAAAACGCGGGGTTTTATCCGGCAACAGCTTCAAGCTTGTCGTGCGGGACTGGCAGGGCGATCAGGAACAGACCATTGCCCGTCTGGAAGCCATGCAGGCAGGCGGCATCGCCAATTATTTCGGCCCCCAGCGTTTCGGCCATGAAGGGCGCAATGTCAGCCATGCATTGGCATTATTTCAGGGTGTGAAAGTCAAACGCGAGCAGCGCGGCATTTATTTATCGGCGGCCCGGTCTTATCTGTTCAACCAGATTTTAGCCAGCCGTGTCGCGCAACAAACCTGGAATCGGGCGGTTGCCGGCGATACCTATATGTTTGATCAGTCGCACAGCTGTTTTAAATCGGATCAGCCCGAGCAGGACATCGTCCAGCGGTTACAGAGTCATGACATACATCCGACCGGCGCATTGTGGGGCAAGGGCGAACCAGGCGTATCGGCCGATGCCCTGGCGATTGAGCAAGCGGTTATCGAGCAATACGAGCCCCTGGCCCGGGGGCTGATCAATACCGGTATCGAGATGGACAGGCGCGCGTTAAGGGTGAATGTCCGCAATCTGCAATGGCAGTTTATCAGCGATCAGGTGTTAGTGCTTAGTTTTACCTTACCGGCCGGCAGCTATGCGACGGCGGTATTACGCGAAATCATCGAAGTATAAACAGAGAGACTACAGAATGGATTTAATAATCGCATTAAAAGCCTTTATCCTGGGGGTTGTTGAAGGATTGACCGAATTTTTACCTATTTCCAGTACCGGGCATTTAATTCTGGTCGGCGATTTGCTGGATTTTAATGATGAAACCGGCAAGGTTTTTGAAATAGTGATCCAGACCGGCGCCATTCTGGCGATCTGCTGGGAGTACCGGGTCAAGATCGGGGCCATCATCGCGGGTCTGTTAAAATGGCAGCCTGCCGCTTTAAAGTTCACCATTAACCTGGCGATCGCCTTTATGCCGCTGGCGATTCTGGGTCTGTCATTCGGCAGCCTGATCAAAGCGCACTTATTTAAGCCGATTCCCGTCGCGTCAGCGTTTATTATCGGCGCGTTTATTATTTTCTGGGCGGAAAAAAGAGAACATAAAATCCGCATTCATGAGGTTGAGGATTTGACCTCTCTGGATGCGTTAAAGCTCGGCTTTGCGCAGGCGCTGGCGCTGATACCGGGTACGTCCCGCTCCGGTTCGACCATCATCGGCGGCTTGCTGTTCGGATTGTCGCGCAAGGCGGCAACGGAGTTTTCTTTCTTCCTGGCTATACCGACGTTGATTATCGCCAGTATTTACGATTTGTATAAGCACCGCGAATTGCTGCACAGCACGGATTTGCCGGTATTTGCGATAGGCCTGGTCGCGGCGTTTTTCAGTGCCCTGCTAGCCGTGCGCGCCTTGCTGCGCTATATCAGCCATCACGATTTTACCGTGTTTGCCTGGTATCGCATCATATTCGGCGTACTGGTCATCGGTACCGCCTATAGCGGCCTGGTGCAATGGACCGTGGATTAAAAATCATCGCGTTCGTCCCGGTATTTCTCGGAGACGTGCAGCAGCACAAAAACCGCGCCGGCGCCGCCGTTTTTCTGCGATGCCGAGCAAAAGGCCAGAACCTCCTTGTGTTGTCTGAGCCATAAGTTGAGATTATTTTTCAGGACAGGATGGTTATCGGGTGAGCGATAGCCCTTGCCGTGCACGATATGGACACATTGGCAGCCGTCCTCTATGCACATGTGCAGAAATTTTAGCAGCTGGCGTTTGGCTTCGTGGCTGTTCAGTCCGTGCAGATCGATTTCGGCATCGAGCCCGAAATAGCCGCGGCGCAGCTTTTTTAAGACGTTTTTTTGCACGCCGGGCGCGAGAAAGCTCAGTGTGTCTTCCGGCGTCACGCTTTCAATATCAGTTTCAGCCGTATCGACTAAGTATTCCTCCATGTCGGGCGACGCGCGCCTGGGAATGGGCTTGGGTTTTTTTTCTTTTGTTAACAGTACCTTATCGCTCTTGATGGCGGATACTTTGCCGATGGTTTTGCGGAACAAATGACTGTCTTCTGAGGTGAGATTTTTTTTTGCCACGAAAGCTGATTTTGTCGAGTATTGTTGCTAATATGTTTGATTTTATAGCTTATTTTGCTTCAGGGCGACTGATAATGCACATTTTGTTAAGTAATGATGACGGGTACTTGGCTGAAGGGCTTTCCGCACTTGCGGATGCATTGCGCGGACATGCCGACATATCAGTGGTCGCGCCGGATAGAAACCGTAGCGCTGCAAGCAACTCACTGACACTGGAAAGGCCCTTGCGCATGTCTGTAGGGGAGAACGATTTTGTCAGAGTGGACGGTACACCGACTGATTGCGTGCATCTGGCCATAACGGGGCTGCTGGATACAGAGCCCGATATGGTTTTTGCCGGCATTAACCACGGCTCAAACCTGGGGGACGATGTGCTGTATTCGGGAACCGTTGCCGCTGCGACCGAAGGCCGTTTTCTGGGCCTGCCCGCCATCGCCATTTCCCTGGCATCAAGCAACCCCACCCATTTTGAAACAGCCGCGCATGTGGCTGTAACGTTATTGCAGCAATTGATCAAGTATCCTTTACCGCAAGATACGATTCTGAACGTCAATGTCCCCGACGTCACAATTAATGATTTAAAAGGCTATCAGGCTACGCGACTGGGTCAGCGGCATAAAGCCGAACCGGTAGTCAAGAGCACCGATCCGCGCGGACGCATTATTTACTGGGTGGGGCCGCCCGGGACCGAACAGGATGCAGGTCCCGGAACCGATTTTCACGCCATTAATACGGGTTATGTGTCGGTTACGCCTCTGCAGGTCGATTTAACCTGGTATGAACGCATCAATGGATTAAAGGCCTGGCTGCCTGAGGAGAAAAATTTATGATGCGAAGTCTGCAAGGAATAGGCATGACGTCCCGGCGTACCCGGGAGCGCATGATCAACCGGCTGGCCCAGCAGGGCATTAGCAACAATAAAATTCTTGACGCCATGCGCGATACGCCGCGGCATATTTTCATGGACGAAGCACTGGCGAGCAGGGCGTATGAAGATGTCGCCCTGCCGATTGGCTACAATCAGACGATTTCCCAGCCTTATATCGTCGCCAAAATGACGGAGCTGCTGCTCGAGTTCGGCCGCCTGGCGAAAGTGCTTGAGATTGGAACCGGTTGCGGTTATCAGACCGCCATTCTGGCGCAGCTGGCAGATCATGTGTATACCATGGAAAGAATCTGGCCTTTACAGAAAAAAGCGAAAAACCATTTATGGGATTTAAAGCTCAAGAACGTCAGTTATCAGCATAACGATGGCATTTTGGGCTGGCCGGAACAGGCACCGTTCGACGGCATTCTGGTGTCTGCCGCGCCGTCGGAAATTCCGGAAACGCTGCTGCGGCAGATGGCGCTGGGCGGGATTATGATCATTCCGGTCGGCAAAAGCGGAAATCAGACATTACAACGGGTTGTCCGTACCCAGGGCGGGTTTGAAGTTGAAGAACTGGAACCGGTCAGCTTTGTACCTTTTTTATCAGGGAGAGAACTATGATGTTTCAAAAATTATATGACAAGGCATTATCATGGTCTAAACACAGGCATGCGGTGAAATATTTATGCACGCTAAGTTTCGCCGAGTCCTCGTTTTTTCCGGTACCGCCCGACGTCATGCTGGCGCCGATGGCGTTATCGCAGCCCGATAAGGCCTTCCGGCTGGCGACATTTACCACGATCGCCTCGGTTCTGGGCGGCATGCTGGGCTATGCGATCGGCTATTTCATGTTCGATAGTCTCAGGCCCTGGCTGGAGACGACGCATTATTGGGACAGTTATTTGCTGGCGAGGACCTGGTTTGAGCAGTGGGGTTTCTGGGCGATCTTCATCGCGGGGTTTTCACCGATTCCCTACAAGGTTTTCACGATCGCGGCCGGCACGCTCAATATGGTGTTTCTGCCTTTTGTATTGGCTTCATTCATTGGCCGCGGCGCGCGCTTTTTTCTGGTGGCCATGCTGCTGGCTGCTGGCGGAGCAAAGCTGGAGTCGAAATTGCGCGAATACATGGACCGGCTGGGCTGGGCGACTGTCGCTTTAGTGATTGTCGGCGCTGGCATCTATAAGCTGTGGCAGCCGGGCTGATGTTTGCGGAGACCAAAACGCTGAGCCTGATCCGACAGTTTCCGGGGGTAGTCTCAACTGCATCAGGCATTGACCTCAAATCGACCTTGAGGCGCCAATCAATCAGGGTTTCCGAAGGGCTACTGTCAGCAGCAAAGCAGAAAACCATTTAAAAACAAGGCAACTTGATCGAATGCAAAAACTTTGTTTTCGTTGTATTTTTTTAATTGGGATTGGGATCAAAATCCAGAGGACTTTGTGCCTGTTTAATCGCTTTCTGCACCACTGATTCATGAATGTGGTAACGCCTGCGTTCCTGTTTTCCCGTTATCAGCGTCAGCGATTGGGCCGGAAAAAGCCATTGCCAGATAAGTTCTTTCGCGGCGTTCTTATCTTTTCGATCTAGTAGTCAGTCCATTTAATTATGGCGGTTAAATTGTAGGTGCGAATTTATTCGCACTATTCGCACGCCATGAATGCTCTGCAAATTTTACTCGTCAGAACAAGGCTGACTAAGTACTAGTTGATCCGGTAAAAACGTACCGGTGTATTTCGCCTTCAAGTCCGCTTCATGCAAGTCGATCACCCTCTGTAATTGCTGTTTTAACGCCGGAACAAGCGATTGCGGCAGTGGCACCGTTCGGTCTTTTTTACCTTTGCCATCATGGACCGTCAAAATACCGGCATCAAAATTAAAACACTGTACGCGCAGATTCAGGCATTCAAACAGCCATAAATCGCAACCGTATAAAAGTTTGGCGACCAGGTTAACGGGGGCTTCGAGGTGATCGAAAATCAAATCGATTTCTTCGCGGGAGAGTACCACGGGGATATCAGGCTTGCGCTTTGCCCTGGTCACGCCTTTGATTTCGCCAAACTCTTTTTTTAGCACCTGTTTGTATAAAAACAACAAGGCATTAAATGCCTGATTTTGACTGGAGGCGGAAACCTTTTTTTCGACGGCAAGATACGTCAAAACATCAACCACATCCTGTTGTGTAAGCATCTGATAATCCTTGCTTTGGGTAAATGTCTGTAACTGACGCTCCCAGCCACGGTAGGATTTCAAGGTTTTTGGTGAATAATGACGAATTTTAATTTCGTTGTTTAAAGTATCATAGACAAATACCCAACTGGTTCCGGTTTTAACACTTCTGTTGCCATCCTTTTTAATCTTCTTACAGACATACGTTTGTGGTGGCTCTTGCTGAATCAGTATTTCGGCAGGAAGTGTTTGAGCGCTATTGATGATTTCAGGCGCTACACCCTGATGATAAGTCGGCGGCATTGGGGAGATTGTGGATAAACTTCTGGTTGGCTTTATGATCTTGTTAGAACGAGCTGGAGCTGGCCTGAATGCGGCATGCATCTCATAAAACAACGCAATAGCCTGTCGAGCTTGGTCTCGTTGTTGGTCCGATTGTCGTTTGTCCTCCAGTTTCTTCAAAAACAGCGGCAAACTGGCAGGCTGAAAAGGATTGTGACAGTACTTGTTGCAAAAGTCCCAATAAAAACGCAGCCATTTTTTATAAAAATACTTGATGTTGTCAGGGTACGATTTTTTTAATCAATTCAGCGTCAAATTGCCGGGATAAATCATCAGGAAGTTTCATCATCGGTAATATCCATGTCTATTTATTACGATTAAAATGAATGTTATCCCGTTTAGAGACACAAGACTTCCAGAACTATTTTGCCCTATAGACGCTCTGGAATATAAGATATGCCGACCTAGATAATAACTTGATGGCTCCGCTTCGGACCCATCGGGTCGAATAAGGAGCGCAACAGTTAATAAACTCACTGCTACTATTAACCTATCGCCATCAATCGAATCAAGACAGACGCTAACGCGCTCCTTATTCGACCCGTTAAGCTTCAAAAAGGGAACAGAAATTAAATGACATACGATGTAATAGCTCTTGCATGCGAAAAGCTTAGTTATAGGGATAAACTGCGCCTTGCTCAATTGTTAATACAGGAGGCAAGAAAGGAAGAAGAGAATTCAAACCCACAAAATCGATCAGAATCAGAAGTTACTATAAAAAGTTCCAAAATCACCAAAGCACAAGCCACTGATGAAATTGACACCTTCGGATACGTTGTTGAAAGGCTTTTGAAATTGAGACCGAGCAAGAAAAAGACGTTAGTCAATTCAATAAGGTCAATGTTTCAATTCCAAGGCGGCATTTCAGAGGCGGATATCGACACTATTATCGATGAGCTTGAAAAGCGTAAGCATATAAAAATTGAGCAAAATAGTGTCTGCTATTTATAATCGAATTCAGCTTGATTATTGAGGCAAGTTATCCTTTTCTTTAAGCTCTTCAATCCCCTATATCATTAATGGAGAAAATCCATGGAACTCTCAGCAGTTTTAACGCCATCCCCTGAAGGGGGATATGTCGCCTTCAATCCGGAAACCGGCACAACTACACAAGGTGAAACCGTTGAAGAAGCATTGAGCAATCTACGTGAAGCGACCGAGCTTTATCTTGAAGAATTTCCTATTACCATTGCCGGACGCCCTCTGCTGACCTCATTCCAAGTACCGGAACATGCCTAAATTGCCGGTTGTGTCAGGAGCAGAGGTTGTGCGGGCGTTGCAGCGTTTGGGATTCGTGGTTGTACGGCAACGTGGTAGCCATATCGTGATGCGACGCGGTTCCTCGGGTTGCGTTGTGCCTAATCACGCCGAACTAAAAACTGGTACGTTGAGCGGAGTTCTGAAACAGGCTGGTATTTCCCCCGACGAATTTATTGCGGCGCTTCATGCTTAACCATACGCTCCAGCGGACTCCGCTAACGCTTAGCCGCTGATCTTTACGTTAGAGTACAACTTAAAATGTCTGGAGCCGGAAAGATATCTATACGCACATTTTGGGGCTGGATGTTGCTCAATGTCGCGCTTTGGGTCATCTCACTAATTGACGGCAACCTGCACGAGTTGATGCTACAAGCTGTTGACTATGCAGCAACGTCGGGAGCAGAGGTTGGCGAGGACCGCAACTCTATGGCTTGGTCATTCGTTGTCATTAGTGCAGCCTACTTTCTCGTAACCACTGGTCTGGGCGCTGTGCTCGTACACAAGTCTGCTGTTGGGCGCGGTTGGGCGTTGCTCGTCCTCGTTCCGGCGGCGCTGTGGTGGTCTTACGACTCAATTTCTTCTCCGTCCCAGCTCAGCCAGATGTACCCTGGTACCATCGGTTGGTTCGATTGGTTTCTAGGAGCACTTGGTGGCGTCGTTTGGGCGGTTATTCTTGTTTGCTCGGTTCGGGTGTGGCGCAGTAGGGTGGGGGCGCGGGGTCAGGTCTAGATTAGTAGTATTGCTTGCTATATACTTTGTTCATGACCAGACCTATTAGAATCGAATTTTCAGGCGCGTTCTATCATGCGACTTCCCGTGGTGACCGCGTGGTGACCGTCGCGAAAACATTTATGAAGATGATGAAGACAGGGTTCAATTCATTGATGTTTTGAAGCGTGTTGTAGAGGATTTTAACTGGGTTTGTCATGCTTATTGTTTGATGACTAACCATTATCATTTGGTCATAGAAACGCCTGATGCCAATCTTTCGAAAGGTATGCGGCAGTTGAACGGTGTTTATACGCAAACATCGAATCGCCGACACGGCCGCACCGGGCCTTTATTTCAAGGCCGCTACAAAGCGATACTGGTTGATGGCGAAAGTTACCTTTTAGAGCTGACGCGTTATGTTGTACTCAATCCTGTCCGAGTCGGAATGGTGACATCGCCTGGAGACTGGGTATGGAACAGTTATCGGGCGATGACCGGTGAAGCACCGGTACCGTCATGGTTGGCCACCGATGGCTTGTTGGCTCAGTTTTCAACTCATCGCAACACGGCCATAAAACGTTATAGGGAATTTGTCACACAAGGGATTGACCAGGAGTCCATCTGGCGAGCGCTAAAACGTCAAATATTCCTCGGGGATGACACATTCGTATCGCAGATGCAGGGCAAAATTAAAGGGAAAAACAACGATGTCAATTTTCCAAAAGCACAAAGACGAGCGCCCGCATTGCCATTAGCCGAATATCAAAAACTTTCTGCCAGCCGGAACGAGGCGATCATCTCGGCCTATGCCTCAGGGGAATATAGCTATCAACAAATAGCGGATTTTTTTGAACTACATTTTACAACCGTCGGTAAAATTATCAGGGCAGCAAGATCAAAAAGAAAGCTATGAATCTAGACCTGACCCTTTTGCCTTGCTTTTGTCTTGTGACCCTTTTGTCTTGCTAAAGGGCATATGTGCGTATCCTATCGGGTTTATGAAAACCTCTGGCGCTCTTCGGCCAGTGAAGGGCTTGTTCTCATGGCGTCGCATGCCCCTGAAGGTAATGTTTCCGAGCCGCTCTTTCTAATCGATTTTATCGACCTTAACCAAAATACGCAGCTTGCTCTGGCTGGTTTGCCGAAGCCGGGCCAGCGTTCCGCTGCCGCTGCGTCGACTGTCTTCATCGATACCGCCCAACTCCACCCACTCGCCGAGCTTCACCCGGATCGTGGATTGGGCTTGCTGGGTTTCAATCTGACCGCGCGCATTGAGTTTGTCGGACCACGGCGAAACCTCGAGGATGGCGTGCTCGCCTGCCAGCTTGGGCGTGACGGCAAAGCCCGCCGTCGCATCGATAAAGGTGGTCGTGCTGGACGCTGTCGGGCCATAGCCCGAATCATAAATCTGTAGGGTTTCTGTCGGATACGTATTGCCGGCCTGAATATAGGCCGTATTGCCTTCCAGGGTGCGGATGGTTTGCGTGCTTTCGTTGGCGTACTGGTCCTGGGTTCGATAATAATGGCCGTACACGCTGGCGCGGGCTCTCGATAAATTATCGATTGGGCCACGGATCCTGACCCTGGCGGCGGCATTGAGTGCTTCGGCGGTCAGATGCCGGCTCTGCATGACTGTAATCACCACATTGTTCAGGCGGGCATCCAGCTTGTTGACGAGCGTTTTGATTTCAGTCAGTTGCTCAGGCGTGGTCTTGATCACCAAGTTGGAGCCGTCGGCAATCGCGTGATCGGCATAATCCAGCAGGGGCTCGAGCAAGGGCTGTATTTCGGAAGCGGGCCGGTTTGCCAGCGGGATGACTTCAATCACGGTTTGCCCCGCAAAGGCTACGTTGCCGAACAAGACCGTGAAGATCAATAACAGAAGTGTTTTATTCAACGCAAACTCCACAGGCAACGTTTGTGCATGGGCGACTTGTCCGGCCGCCCGTTCAGATCAAGGTTACATGCCCTGATACAGTTCCAGATACTGCTCGGCACTGTGTTGCCATGAAAAATCTTTTTTCATGCCATTAATCTGCACTTTCTTCCAGGTCTCTGGCATGCTGTATAAAATCAGCGCACGCTTGACCGCTTCCATTAAGGAGCCGGGAGTGGCGTCATTGAAGACGATGCCGGTAGCGGTATTATTACTGATGGTTTCAGGCAAGGCGTCAACGACGCTATCGGCCAGGCCGCCGGTTTTGCGAACGATCGGCAGGGTGCCGTAGCGCTGGCTGTACATTTGATTCAGGCCGCAGGGCTCGAACCGCGACGGCATTAAAAAAATATCGGCGCCGGCCTCGATAAGATGGGCCAGCGATTCGTCATAGCCGATAGTGATCGCTATTTTCTCGGGATATAACTGCGCAAAATCCAGCAGTTTTTGTTCGAAGGTCTTGTCGCCGCTGCCGAGCAGTACAAATTGCATGGGCATGGCGACCATTTCGGACAGGCAGTCTATCAGCAGGTCTATGCCTTTTTGCTCGACCAATCGGCTGATCAGTCCGATGACCGGTATCTTCTTGTCGGCCGGCAATGATAGCTTTTTCTGCAGGGTCGTTTTGTTAAGTTGCTTGTCCTTAAGCGATTCCGCATTATAGCATCGCTCAATATAAGGGTCGGTTGCAGGGTTCCACAATTCGGTATCTATGCCGTTTATGATGCCGCTTAGGACGTCCTTGCGGTACGTCAACAGGCCCTCCAGGCCGTAACCCAAAGCCGGTGTTTGAATTTCCCGCGCATAAGTCGGGCTGACCGTGGTGATGCGGTCGGCATAAACCAGACCCCCTTTAATGAACGACAACATGTTATGGAATTCCAGTCCATAAGGCTGCCATAACTGGCCCGGTATGTTTAATGTGACTGTGCTGGAGGCCGGAAACAGGCCTTGATAGGCCATGTTGTGTATCGTGAATACGGTCGCGGGCCGGTCGTGCTCCAGAGATAACAAGGCCGGGACCAGACCGCTTTGCCAGTCATTGCAGTGCACGATATCGGCTTTCCAATTCTGCTGTGCCCGATCCATGGCGATTTCGGCGGCGATGCGACAGAACAGAGCGAAACGTTCGGCATTGTTGGGCCAGTCGTTGCCGTGCTCGTCATGGTAGGGGTTGCCGGGGAAACTGAAAAATTCGGGATAATCGACCAGCCAGACGATAACGGCGCTATCCGGCATGCGGGTTTCAAGGATATTGACATCGCGGTTGTCGACGCGCACGGAACAGAGAAAACGGACGTCGCCATGGATTTTCAGGGCTTGATAATTCGGCATGACCAGACGTACATCTTGCGATAATTCAGCCAGGGCCTTGGGCAGACTGCCTGAAACATCAGCGAGGCCTCCGGTTTTGATCAGGGGGTGTGCTTCGCTGGTGACAAAAAGTATTTTTTTCATATATCTCGTTTTGCGATTCTTATAGCTTTAGGATTACGGCTCCTAAGGGGGGCAAGGTAAGACTGATGGAGTGAGGCTGATTCATCCAGGCTACTGGTTCCGATTGAACCCGGTCATTGCCGATGTTGCCGCCGTCATAATAAGCGGAATCGGAGTTGAAGATTTCAGTATAGGTGCCGGCTTCCGGAACGCCGATCCGGTAGTGTTCCCGGGTGACCGGCGTAAAGTTAAGAATGATGAATAAATCCTCGTGCTTGTTTTTTCGGCGGTAACTGATGATGGACTGCTGCACATCATGGCAGTCGATCCATTCAAATCCGTGATGGTCGAAATCGTGCGAATACAGGGCCGGATGCGTTTTATAGAGGTTGTTCAAGTCTTTGATCAGTTTTTGCACGCCGCGATGGTGTGCATAATCCAGGACGTACCAGTCCAGGGCCCGGTTGAAATTCCATTCAGTGCCTTGTCCGAATTCGCAGCCCATAAACAGCAGCTTTTTACCCGGATAGGTGTACATATAGGTGTATAACAGCCGCAAATTGGCAAAGCGTTGCCATTCGTCGCCAGGCATTTTATTGACTAACGAGCCTTTGCCATGCACGACCTCGTCATGTGAGAAGGGCAGGGTAAAGTTTTCGGTAAAGGCATAGAGCATGCCGAAGGTTAGCTGATCATGATGGTACTTGCGATGGATGGGTTCCTGGCTCATATACGCGAGGGTATCGTGCATCCAGCCCATGTTCCATTTCATGGAAAAACCCAGTCCGCCGGTCCAGGTCGGCCGCGTTACCTGCGGCCATGATGTGGATTCCTCGGCCATGATGACGGTGCCGGGATGCTGGTTGTGCGTGACCGTGTTGAGCTCCTTCAGAAAGTCGATGGCTTCTAGGTTCTCGTTGCCGCCATACATGTTCGGAATCCAGTCATTCGGCCCGCGCGAATAGTCCAGATAGAGCATTGAGGCCACGGCATCCACTCTCAGGCCGTCAAGATGGAATTCTTCCAGCCAGAAAATGGCGCTGGACAGCAAAAAGTTTTTCACTTCGTTGCGGCCGTAGTTGTAAATCAGCGTGCCCCAGTCGCGGTGCTCGCCTTTACGCGGATCTTCATGCTCGTAAAGCGCGCTGCCGTCAAAACGGGCCAAAGCAAAATAATCCTTGGGAAAATGCGCCGGTACCCAGTCCAGAATGACACCTATGTCATTTTGATGGCAGGTATCGATAAAATAACGGAATTCATCCGGGGTTCCGTAGCGGCTGGTCGGGGCGAAGTAACCGGTAGTCTGGTAGCCCCATGAGGCATCCAGCGGATGTTCGGTCACGGGCAGCAACTCGATATGGGTAAAGCCCATTTCTTTCACGTAGTCGATAAGTTGCGTGGCCAGTGCCCGGTAATTGAGAAAATTGCCCTGGGCATCGCGTTTCCATGAGCCTAGATGGGCTTCATAGATAGACATCGGCTCATGCAGCCAATCGTGGCTGGCTCGGCGGCTCATCCAGCGATGGTCCTGCCATTTGTAGCTGTCTTTATCAACCACGATGGAGGATGTTTTCGGGCGAAATTCAAACTGTTGTCCGTAAGGGTCGGTCTTGATCAGGACCTCATTGCTTTCCCGGTTCAGTATTTCAAATTTATATAACGAGCCGACTTTCAATCCCGGGATGAAAAGCTCCCAGATGCCGCCGCTCCCGAGATTTCGCATCGGATGGCAACGCCCGTCCCAGAGATTGAAGTCGCCGATTACGCTAACCCGGCCGGCATTGGGCGCCCAGACCGCGAATAACACGCCTTCAATGTCATCAACGCTATGCAGATGAGCGCCCAGTTTTTGGTAGATGTGCCAGTGGCGGCCTTCTCCGAATAAATGCCGGTCGAATTCCGATAACTGCACCGGAAAATCGTACGGATCATAATTCTCATGCGGCTGGCCGTCTTTATCTATCCAGGAGAGCTTATAATGTTTTGGCAATTCTCCATTTTCGGCGGTATATTCAAAAAAGTCCGTACCGGTAATTCTCTGGAATGGTTGATCGGTCTTTTCCAGGAAAACGGATTCAGCGTAAGGCATATAGACTTTGATCTGAGTCAGCTTGTTCTTCTGATGGCGACCCAAAATTGAAAAAGGATCATGGTGCCTGGCTTCTATAATTTTAATAGAATCGGAGTCAAGCGTATTGGTCGACTGCTTTTTCACTTTGAATGCCCTCGGTTTAGTAAGATAATGACTTTGCAAATATTACCAAAATTAAACAACAGTTGTGAGCCTATTCCACATGGAGATCAAAAATGTCAGCATCCAGTAATCAGCATCATGATCGTTTTGTCAGTCATTTAACACGTAACACAATTGCTTTAATACTAGCCGGTGGGCGTGGCTCGCGTCTGGAGAACATGACGGATTGGCGGGCCAAGCCCGCTGTTCCTTTCGGCGGCAAGTTCAGGATTATTGATTTTCCGCTGTCCAACTGCATCAATTCCGGCATCCGCAAAATAGGCGTTCTTACCCAATATAAAGCTGACTCGCTGATTCGCCATATTCAGCAGGGATGGGGATTTTTACGCGGCGAATTTGGTGAATATGTTGATTTAATGCCGGCTCAGCAAAGGCATGCCGAAGGTTCCTGGTATGAAGGGACGGCTGATGCGGTTTATCAAAATATCGATATTCTGCGCAGCCGCAACCCGGAATTCATTCTGGTGCTGGCCGGTGACCACATCTATAAGATGGATTACGGCCCCATGCTGGCCGACCATGTCGAAAGAAATGCCGATTTAACGGTTGGTTGTATAGAGGTCTCGCTGCAGGATGCAACAGCCTTCGGCGTTATCGATGTCGATGAAAACCGGCGCGTCAAGTCCTTCATTGAAAAGCCGGCAAACCCGCCGATCATGCCGGGCAGAACCAATACGGCATTGGCGTCCATGGGCATTTATATTTTCAATGCGGGGTTCTTGTATGAGCAATTGATTAAAGATGCCGATACGCCGGGCTCGCAGCGCGATTTCGGCAAGGACATTATTCCTTCCATTATTGATAAATATGTGGTGAATGCCTATCCGTTTTTGGATTTACAAAGCGGTGAGCAAAGTTACTGGCGCGATGTAGGTACTATCGATGCCTACTGGTCCGCTAATATGGAATTGATTGGCGTTAAGCCGGATCTGAACCTCTATGATAAAACCTGGCCGATCTGGACGTATCAGGTACAGGCGCCTCCCGCCAAGTTTGTTTTCGATAATGACAAACGGCGGGGGCTGGCTGTCGATTCCATGGTATCGGGTGGCTGCGTGATTTCCGGATCAAAGGTCCGGCATTCCCTATTGTTCTCTAATGTCAGGGTTAATTCTTATACAACTTTGCAGGATACCATTGTTCTGCCTGAAGTTAATATCGCGCGCCACTGCCGCATCACCAAAGCTATTATAGAAAAAGGTTGCGAGATTCCGGAAGGTACGGTTATCGGCGAAAACAGGGAGGAAGATGAAAAGAGATTCTATGTCAGCCCCGGCGGAGTTGTATTGGTCACCCCCGATATGTTGGGGTACAGAAGGCATTATGTCAGATAACAGGCGGGACGGTTCGGGTTTGGAAAGAAAGGTTTCATGTTAATCCAGATGAGGTGGTTTCATTACGCCGGATGGGTAAGGACAAAGCAGACGACATTATGTTAAAAAAGAAATTGAAGTTAGTATTGTGCTGGCACATGCATCAGCCGGAATATAGAGATTTACAGGTAGGCGAGTATAAACTGCCGTGGACGTATCTGCATGTGATTAAAGACTACGTCGACATGGCGGCGCATCTGGAAGCGGTGCCGAAAGCCAAGGCGGTCGTAAACTTTGCGCCGATTTTGCTGGAGCAGATAGAGGATTATGCCAAGCAGGTCAATAGCTATTTGCATGATGGCATTTCAATTACCGACCCGCTTCTGGCCGCATTGGTTGAACCGAGCATTCCTGCCGATCCCGATGATCGTCTGAAGTTGATTAAGGACTGTATGCGCGCCAACCATGAAAGGCAAATAAATCGTTATCCCGCGTTTAAAAAACTGGTGGAGATGGCCGAATGGCTTGAACATCATCATGAGTCTTTAAATTACGTTAATTCCCAGTTTATCAGCGATATCCTGGTCTGGTATCACCTGGCCTGGATGGGCGAAACCATCAAGATTACAGACAGCAGAATAAAACGCTTAATAGAGAAAGGCTTCGGTTATACCCTGCATGAAAGGCTGGAAATCATAGAGATTATCGGTGAGCAACTGGCCAGCGTGATTCTCAGATATAAGGTGCTGGCCAGAAAAGGTCAAATTGAATTGTCGGTTACGCCCTATGCGCATCCTATCATGCCGCTTTTATTGGATTTGAACTCTACGCATGAGGCCATGCCGGATGCGCCTCTGCCGGAGTTGGACGCTTATCCGGGCGGAGAGGAGCGGGTCAGATGGCATCTTGAAAAAGGCGTGCAGACGTTTAAGCGCTTTTTTGGCTACAAGCCTAAAGGATGCTGGCCTTCGGAAGGCAGCATCAGCGAGCCGACCTTGAGACTGCTGGATGATTTTGGATTTGAATGGGCGGCAAGCGGTGGTTCAGTGCTGCATAACAGTTTAAATCTGATTGAAAATGCGGAAAAGCCAAGCTCGCATCATCCGTTTAGACTTAAAAATACCGATATCGCCTGTTTTTTTCGCGATGACGGATTATCCGACTTGATCGGTTTTGAGTATTCCAAATGGCACGCTGATGATGCAGTCAGTGATTTGATTCATCATCTGGAAAATATCGCCATGCATGAGCCGGGCGATGCGCTGGTTTCCATCATCATGGATGGTGAAAACGCCTGGGAGTATTTTCCAGCTAACGGGTATTACTTCCTTAGCGCTTTATACAAACGACTGGCCAGTCACCCGGATATTGAATTAACGACTTTTTCAGAAGCCTTGAAACATAAAGTGGAAGTTAAATCCTTGCCCAGATTGGTTGCCGGCAGTTGGGTTTATGGCACTTTTTCAACCTGGATAGGTGATGCCGATAAAAACCGCGGATGGGATATGCTCGGTGACGCGAAATGGGCCTTCGACAAAGTCATATCCACAGGGCGCTTGACTGATGAGCAAGTGCATAAAGCAGAGTTACAGTTGGCGGTTTGTGAGGGTTCCGACTGGTTTTGGTGGTTTGGCGATTACAATCCCGGTGAGGCGGTCAGTAACTTTGAAAAACAATTCCGTCTTAATTTAGCTAATTTGTATAGATTATTAGGGGAAGAACCTCCTGCTTATCTAGCCATGTCGTTTACACAGGGTTCGGGTGCTCCAGCGATGGGCGGCGCAATGCGGCCCGGCATCGAACATATATAATCTCTAAGCAGGAATAACATGTTAAACAAGCGCCGTGCCGGTATTTTATTGCATATCTCATCGTTGCCGGGAGCCGGCAGCCACGGGGATTTGGGTCAGGAAGCGTATCATTTTGTAAATTTTCTCGCCGATACCGGTATTACTGTGTGGCAAACACTGCCCTTGGGCATGACTCATGCGGATGCATCGCCTTATCAATGTTTATCCGCTCACGCAGGTAATCCGGCGTTCATTAATATCGGCTGGCTGGTTCAAAAAGGCTGGCTGCACCCGCCCGGAAGCGGCCTGGATTACCGAAATGTTTCGAACTCGGATAAAAGCAGCTTGATAGCCGAGGCTTTCCAGGGGTTTTTAGATCATGCCGAGTCACAGGATAAGGCGCTGTTTGCGCAATTCCGCGAGGAGAAAGGGTTCTGGCTGGACGATTTCGCCGTATTTATTGCGCTCCGGAATGAGTTTAATCAGCTTTGCTGGAATCAATGGCCGGAGCATTTCAAGGAAAGGGATGTAAAAGCGATTAAAGAAGCGCGGCGCCGTTTAAAATCGGAAATCGAGAGAATTGAATTCGAACAGTATGTCTTTTTCAGACAATGGCTGGAATTAAAAGCCTATGCTAAACAGCATGGCGTGCTGCTATTCGGCGATATTCCTATTTTCGTATCATACGACAGCGCTGACGTGTGGGCTAACCGTCAGGTTTTCAAGCTGGACGAGACTGGTCAAATGTCCGTCGTCGCAGGTGTGCCGCCTGATTATTTCTCCGCTACGGGCCAGCGTTGGGGAAACCCTCATTATGACTGGGAATATCTGGAGCATACCGGGTTTCGCTGGTGGGTTGAACGCATGCATACGCAGCTCGAACTGTTCGATATTTTACGCATAGACCATTTTCGAGGGCTTGAGGCGGCGTGGGAGATACCGGCCGATGAAGAGACGGCGGTTAATGGGGAGTGGGTTAAAGCGCCCGGCAAGGCCTTGCTGAATGCCATAAAAGCCGAACACGGATCGATTCCCCTGGTTGCCGAGGACCTGGGGGTCATTACCCCTGAAGTCGTGGAATTGCGAGACGAATTTGATTTGCCGGGCATGAAGATTTTGCAGTTCGCTTTCGGCAGCGGCCCCGATAATCCCTATTTGCCGAACAATTACGTGAAAAATTGCGTGGTTTATACCGGTACTCATGACAATGATACGACTTTGGGCTGGTCTCAAGCATTGAGTGAGGAGGAAAAAAAGTTCGTTTACGAATATCTTGGCAACCCGTCGCTGCCCTTGCACTGCGCTCTGATACAAGCGGCCTTGGCATCGGTTGCGAATCTGGCGGTGATCCCCATGCAGGATATTCTGGAATTGGATAGCCATCATCGAATGAACACACCCGGCACAATTGAAGGTAATTGGCAGTGGCGCTTCCAATGGGAGCAATTATCACATGAGCGGGCTGTCAGGTTAGGCCATCTGGTGAAAATGTTTAACCGCATTCAATAATTAAAGAGCAGGCTGGGCGGCCTTGGCGAGGCCGCCCAGGGAAGAACGACTTAATCGTCGTCCTCGTGTTTGACCTGTTCCGGTATCGGTAATAAAGGAACGTTATAGCTTTTAATGATTGCTCGTATCTGATCGGCTTTAGCGGCAATCAGTTTGTTGAGCATTTCCTGTCTTGCCTTGTCGCCGTAGCGCACCCCCATCGCTATTGAAAAATCAAATTTCATGCCGTGGGTCGATTGCATCGGAATCATTGTAATACTGTCTTTCGGACTTTCGGAGACGACGTAGCCGGCCATCGGTCCCCAAAGAATAACCATGTCGATTTTTTTCGCCTGCAAATCCTCCAATATCTGCATGGCCACGTTGTGTTTATCATCGCCCGACATGCTCTGGTAAGGAATGCCCTGATCGAGCAGGCCATTTTTTTGCAGCCAGGCTGTTCCGGGGCCGCGGTCAAACATGGCGATTTTCAGTGCCTCCTGGCGTTCCAGCGGCAGTTCGGCCAATTGCGCGAGATCCTTTATATCGTCCCAGCCCCGCCCCTTGGCAATGAGCAGAACATAAGTCGAATGATAATACGGCGATGTCGTCAGTGTGAGGTCATAATCGGCAGGTACGCCCATGATGACGTCACACTTATACTCTTCACTTTCCACATCCGTATCTTTTAATGGCGCCTTCAAGGTGTTGCGAACAAAGCCCAATCGTTGAGGAAACCAGGTGTATTCAAGTGTCTGTCCGAGTTCCTTGGCAAACAGCTCGGCTATTTTATTTTCAAAGCCGTCTTGGTTTTTTGTTGAATAAGGTGGGTTCAAGGGATCTGCGCAGACTTTGAATTTTTCTTCCGCCATGGCTGAAAATGTTACTGCGGTCAGAAATAACCCGGCAAGTATTTTTTGAATCTGATGCGAAGCCCGCATTAAGTTCTCCTTGGTAAATTGAACAAGTTAGAACAACTAGTTTACTGCATAACGAGTTGTTTTTTAAATTAGAAGTTAATTCAAGGCGGGTGGGCGGGGGAATTCGGGCAGCACCATGTCCGGCGCGATTTTAAGTTCCACGAAGATTTTTGTTAATAGCTTTTTTTCTTCATCAATAATTCTATCCCTTAATCCATAGGGATACTGGGTGGTGCAGGCGGCGGCAATATCCAGACAATATTCAAAAACGGTAGAGCGTCTCGGCTCGGATAATGACGTAGAGGCAATGGCCCTTAATTCCTGCAACAATCGGCCGGAAGGCCGGTTATGGGCAAAACGATCAAGGAAGGCATTGGCATCATCAATGCTGACGGCCTGAATGCCGGCTACGCGATCCAGAAAAGCAATATGCTCGATAAGGAAGTGATAAAGAATTCGCAACTCGCCGGGCTGATTTTGGCCATCGGCCCATATGATTTCAATTAAGGGAATTAAATCCAGAAAATAAAAATCGGCCGGACGCAGGTTGAATTCAGCCATTAATCGATCGAATGCATGTTGCGGCGACATGGTGTGGTGTTTCGGATAAGTGAAAAATTTAACTATAGCCTAGGTTGATGTTATGTCCAGTTTCAGGGTATTAAACGCTAAAAAAAAGCCCTGGCCGATGATAAATTCGGTCAGGGCTTTTTAGAACCAATCTAAAAATCAGATCGATTTATTAATTAGGTAATGCGAATACAGTTAATGTACCACCTAATTTAGTGAAAGAGCTCAAGCTTCTGTATGCGCCAACAGCACCTAAACCTTCAGAGTTTGAATCTGCTTCACCGGAGTCAAGACCTGCAGCGATACCGATACCAGCCCAGCCGCCGATACCTGAAAGAACGCCAACGTATTGTTTGCCGTTGTATTCCCAGGTATTAACGTTGCCGATGATGCCGGAAGGTGTCTTGAATCTGTACAACTCCTTACCGGTTTTAGCATCAACTGCTTTCAGGTAGCCTTCCAGAGTGCCGTAGAATACGACGCCGCCGGCTGTGGCAACAGAACCTGACCATACAGAGAATTGTTCTTTGTTGGACCAGACAATTTTGCCGGTTTTAGCGTCAAACGCTGTAAACTGGCCCAGGTTGGTTGTATTGTCAGGCTTGCCGGTCATAACGTCCGCGCCAGCAGGCTGCATGGTCAGGGTGGCGCCTACATAAGGCTGGCCGGCTGTGTATGAAACTTCGAATGGTTCGTAGTTCATGCACAAGTGGTTGCCAGAGATATAGAACAGGCCTGTGTCAGGAGAGTAGGAAACAGGAGCCATGTTTTTAGCACCTAGCGCCGCAGGGCAAACGCCTTCAGTGTTAACGTCTTCACCGTTGTGTTCGGTAGAGTATTCAGGAACAACTTGAGGACGGCCAGTTTTCATGTCAACGTGAGTAGCCCAGTTGACAGATTTGTCAAATTTCTCGGCAACCAGCAATTCACCCGTTTCACGATCCAAGGTATAGCCAAAACCGTTACGGTCGAAATGCACGATAGTTTTGTGCATTTTGCCTTTGACTTCCTGGTCAACCAGAACAGTTTCGTTGATACCGTCGAAATCCCATTCATCGTGAGGCGTCATTTGGTAAACCCATTTGACTTCCCCGGTGTCAGCATCACGAGCCCATAATGACATGGACCATTTGTTGTCGCCAGGACGTTGAGTAGGATTCCATGTGGACGGGTTGCCTGATCCGTAATAAACCAGGTTCAGTTTAGGGTCATAGCTGTACCAGCCCCAGGTTGTACCGCCGCCGATTTTCCATTGGTCGCCTTCCCAGGTGCTTAAGCTGGAGTTTTCGCCAACTGGAGTAACTTTGCCGTTTTTCCAGGTAGTTGTCTTTTTAGGATCGATCAGCGTGTCGCCGTCTGGACCCATGCTGTAGCCTTTCCAGGCCAGTTCGCCGGTTCTGATGTCATAAGCGGCCAGGAAGCCGCGAACCCCGAATTCACCGCCGGAAATACCGGTCAGCACTTTGTCTTTAACGACTACTGGCGCTTGAGTGTTGGTCATGCCCAGTTTCGGGTCGCCGTTTTGTACGCTCCATACGCGTTTGCCGGTTTTAGCGTCTAAAGCGGTTAAAACGGTATCGGATTGTTGCAGGAAGATTTTGCCATCGCCGTAAGCCAAGCCGCGGTTGACAGTGTCGCAGCACATAACCGGAATAGTAACGTCAGCGTCTTGTGTTGGTGTGAATTCCCAGATTACGGATTGCGTTTTTTGATCAATCGCGTAAACAGTGTTGGGGAATGGGGTATGGATGTAAAGAACATCGTTTACCACCAATGGGCCGCCTTCATGACCACGTAACACACCAGTAGAGAAAGACCATGCCGGTTGTAGGTTTTTCACATTGTTTGCGTTGATTTGGTCCAGTTTGCTGTAACGAGTACCGGCGTAGTTACCACCCCAAGTAGCCCAGTTAGCTGGGTTTTGAGTCAGTTTCTCTACTTCGCTGTTAGCAGTTGAAACCGCTGGCGCAGCCAGAATTGCAGCCACACTTGAAGCAAGCAGCCAACTTTTTAAAGGCTTCTTCATATATATTTCTCCTGATATTCTGCTAATTAGACAGAATACTGATTATGTTTTTTTAAGACTAATATTAGTTCTAAAGCTTTTGGGTGACTTTTTCTGTTTCGTTAAAAGGAATTTTTCCTGGTCACTCCAGACGCCTAAATTTAATGATTTTGCCCCAAAAGTCAACTCTTAAGGTAGTTATAAGATCTTTCTGGGGTCTTGGGTCAAGGTAAAATACAGTTGCGAATCGATATTAATTTCTTAAAGTAAAACACATACTTCAACATAATGTCGTAGGATTTTGCTGATTGTTTTTAATTTTCCGGCGCTGGCATCGAAGGCGGCAAGCGAGGGTCCGGAATATGGCTCCTTTAGCGTAAGGCGACTTATGCCAAAGGGTTGAACTTATGCTTCCTTAGTCTTTTGATTAAGGTGTTGGTTCCCGTTTCATTCGCGATAAATGCCTATCAGGCCGGAATTCGCTCAGCCGGTTAAAGAGTTTCAACACGGTAACTGTTACGATTCCAGCACAGAATTTCGCCCGCATCTTTTTTCCAGGCGGCGAGCACAAGACGCTGGCCGGGTTGGCCGTCTATTTCAAAGTGATGAATGCCCGGGCGGTGAGTATGGCCGTGAATCAGGCGTAGACAGTTATGTTCGCGCATAACCGTTATTACTGTGTTTTGATTGACATCCATAATTTCCTGCGTTTTTTTGCGTTTATGAAAGTGGCTGCGAAAGCGGTACCAGCGCGCCATCAGCAGGCGCAGAAGCAGCGGTTTCGATAAGACATAGCGCTTCCATTCCGGAGTATGTGATTTTGCTCTAAAAGCCTGATAGGGCAGGTCGTCGGTACAGAGCAAATCGCCGTGCGTGAGCAGGGTAGGTATGCCAAAAAGATCAATGACCACATAATCATCGATCAGGATCACGCCGGTTTCCTGGCGGAACCTATCGCCCAGCAGGAAATCACGGTTACCTTGCTGCAGATAAACTTTTGTGCCTGCGTCGGTCAGTTGTTTCAGGTGTTTTTTAATTTTACGGTTGGGAGGCGTGGGGTCATCGTCGCCTATCCAGGCATCAAAAAGATCGCCCAGGATATAAACGGCCGCGGCCTCGGGCGCGCGCTTGTCAAGAAAGTCAATAAATCGACGCGTGATTTCAGGTTTGTCCAGGGAAATGTGCAGATCTGAAATAAAAAGAATGTCTTTATTCATGGAGGATATAGGTGCAAAATCCGTGGCGGAACAGTGGGTTTCCGCCACGGATTTCAGGTGCTCGTCTTCGGCTGTTTTATGCCGGGGCGCTTATTCGATAACTTCGGCTTTTTCGATGACGATGTCGGTTTTGGGAACGTCCTGGTGCGGGCCGCGATTGCCTGTCGGTTGCTTGGCCATGGCATCAACTATGTCCATGCCTTCAATCACTTCGCCAAAAACGGCATAACCCCAGCCATTCGGTGTCGGGCTGGTATGGTTCAGGAATGAGTTGTCCTTGTAGTTGATGAAAAACTGCGCGGTTGCGGAATCGGGGTCCGGCGTGCGGGCCATGGCGATAGTGCCGCGATTGTTGGGCAGGCCGTTATTGGCTTCGTTTTTGATGGGGTCATGCACGGCTTTTTGGTTGAAGCTTGTGTCGAAGCCGCCGCCTTGCGCCATGAAGCCGGGAATGACGCGATGGAAAACAGTACCGTTATAAAAACCTTCGTTAACATACGTCAGAAAATTTGCCGATGAAATGGGCGCTTTTTCAGGGTTTAGCTGGACAATGATTTCACCGAGCGTCGTCGTTAATTTAACTTTTGTTTGAGTATCAGACATTTTGTTTTCCGTTGCAAAAGAGAAAGTTGTTGTTAAAAACAGCATCAGGGAAAGAACGAGGATGCGCATGGGTTTCCTTTGTAAGTGATACAAAGGGCAGATTCTATGTGTTTTTATCTTGAAAGAGAAGTATGCGCTTGGTAAATTGTGCGGTTTTGTTTATATACTTACACACCCATTTCATCTGACAGCCTGTTTTGCAAAAGTCGGTTACGGGCGCTGAGCAGCGGATTTTTTTAACTGTAATGACACGGCAATTAATAACTCAATGCTGAAAATATATAACACCCTGACTCGGAAAAAAGAACTGTTTCAACCGCGCGAGGCCGGCAAAGTCGGCATGTATGTCTGCGGTATGACGGTCTATGATTACTGCCATATCGGTCATGCCCGCGTCATGGTCGTGTTTGACACGGTCGCGCGCTATTTTCGTTATCTGGGGTACGAGTTGACATACGTGCGCAATGTCACGGATATCGATGACAAGATCATTCAGCGGGCTAATGAAAACGGCGAAGACTTCGGCAAACTGACCGAGCGTTTTATCGAGGCCATGCATGAGGATGAGCGCGCGCTGTCGGTGCTGCCGCCCGATATCGAACCCAGGGCCACGCAGTCCATCGCACAGATTATTGCCATGATTGAGTCTTTGATGGCCAAGGGATTGGCTTATGTCGGCGGCAATGGCGATGTATTTTATTCGGTGGACAAGTTTAAAAACTACGGCCAGCTGTCGGGGAAGAACCTGGATGATCTGCAGGCCGGCGAACGCGTTGACGTGGACCTGGCCAAGCAGAACCCGATGGACTTCGTATTATGGAAAATGGCCAAGCCCAATGAACCGGCCTGGGAGTCGCCCTGGGGGGAGGGGCGCCCCGGCTGGCATATCGAATGCTCGGCCATGTCGACCTGTTGCCTGGGCAACCATTTCGATATTCATGGCGGCGGCATGGATCTGCAGTTTCCCCATCATGAAAATGAAATCGCCCAGTCGGAAGGCGCAACCGGCGAAAAATTCGTTAATTTATGGATGCATAATGGCTTTGTGCGCATCAATGAAGAGAAAATGTCCAAATCATTGGGCAACTTCTTTACGGTTAGGGAAGTGCTGCAGCGTTACCGGCCGGAAATCATCCGGTTCTTTATTCTTTCCAGCCATTACCGCAGCCCGTTAAATTACTCCGATGAACATCTGAATGAGGCCGGAGCGGCTCTGACGCGGCTTTATACGGCATTGCGCGGCGTCGACGTTGTGCAGGCAACCCTGGAAAACGAGTTCAAAACACGCTTTGAGCAGGCCATGGATGACGACTTTAACACGCCTGTGGCCTTGTCCGTCATATTTGATCTGGCCAGGGAGCTGAATAAAGTCAAGGAAAACGATAGGGAAAAAGCCGGGCAACTGGCGGCTACATTAAAATATTTAGGCGGCCTGCTGGGTCTCTTGCAAGATGATCCCGATACTTTTCTTAAAGGTCGAGCCATGGCTGGTTCAGATACCGGTTCGGGTTTATCCGATGTTCAGATTGAGCAGCAAATCCAGGCGCGTCTTGATGCCAAAAAAGCTAAAAACTGGACCTTGGCCGATCAAATCCGTGATGGACTAAAACAGCAAGGCGTTATTCTGGAAGATGTGCCGGGCGGCACGAATTGGCGCCGGGAATAAATTACAATAAACATTCAAGCTCCCGCACAGGTAAAGCCAATATATGATCTCAGAGCAAGCTGTGTGCGAATTTGTCTGCGAGAATAGAATTAATGATTAAGTGAAGGGTAGTAATGAGCGAAATTAAAGATAAATCAGTCCAGGTGTTCCTTGATGAACTGGCCAGTAAAGCGCCTACGCCTGGCGGTGGCAGCGCCGCGGCCGTCATGGGGGCGCAATCGGCCGCTTTGACCAGCATGGTGTGCAACCTGACCATCGGCAAGCCTAAATACGCCGAGGTCGAAGCTGAAATGCGGGCATTGCTGGAAAAATCGGAAGCCCTGCGGGAAAAACTGATCGGCATGATCAAAGCCGATGTGGATGTCTTTGATCGCCTGATGGCTACTTACGGCCTGCCGAAAGAAACCGAAGAGGAAAAAACGGCGCGCAGTGCGGCGATTCAGGCGGTATTGAAAGAAGCGACCGATGTGCCCTTGGCTTGTGCCCGTGCTTGCGCGGAAGCGATTGAACTAAGCCGCATTGCAGCGGATAAGGGTAATCTGGGCGTGATCAGCGATGCGGGCGTGGCCGCGATGGCCGGTTACAGCGCTTTAAAAAGCGCAGCGTTGAATGTGTATATCAACGCCGGGGGGCTTAAGGACAGAGACTTCGCCGAGGCGAAGCTGGCGGAACTGGAGCAGGTCATGCAAGGCGCGGATACTGCCGCGGAAGAAGTTTATCAAGTCGTTAAGGCCAAGTTGTAGGCGGCAGTTTCTGGTGTCGAATGAGGCGCGGGATCTGTTTGGTCGTGGCACGAAATGGCATGATTTCAATGGCTTATGTTTTGTTTGAAAAATAACTATAAAATTAATAAAAAAAGAGTTGACGACGAGGAGGCGCATCGCTATCATAGTCAGCTCTTCAAGGGTGGTTGAGAAGTTTAGCAAGCCATTAGTTAAGAAGATTGTCGGGGTATAGCGCAGTTTGGTAGCGCGCCTGCTTTGGGAGCAGGATGTCGGGGGTTCGAATCCCTCTACCCCGACCAATTTGCGCTTGTAGCTCAACCGGATAGAGCACCGGCCTTCTAAGCCGGGGGTCGCAGGTTCGAGTCCTGCCAAGCGCGCCATTTCTTGAGAAGTCCCTATTATGGTGAGCGTAGCTCAGTTGGTAGAGCCCCGGATTGTGATTCCGGTTGTCGTGGGTTCGAGCCCCATCGTTCACCCCATTCATTTCAATTGCCACTCGTCGCTTTTGAAACCTCATACGCTAAAGTTTAAGCCTTCTTTTCAGCAGTCCTGCTGTTTATCAAGTCCAATCCTGGCATCACCGAATTAGTTCTGTCAATAAGCCGTCTTGCATGGCGTAGATTCCGATCCTGTTTTCATGCTCGAAATAAGCGGGTTTCGCTATTTAAAGATGACTGCTGATCCAGCGCACGATATCCGCGGCACTCATGGCGCCTGACTGACGGGCGATTTCCCGGCCGGCTTTGAAGATGATCATGGTAGGAATGCTGCGAATATTAAATTGAGCGGCGATGCCTTGTTCCTGTTCCGTATTAAGCTTGGCCAGACGCACCTTGGGCTCCAGATGGACCGCGGCCTGGGCGTAAGCCGGCGCCATCATTTTGCAAGGTCCGCACCAGGGAGCCCAGAAATCGACAACAACAGGCATATCATTACGCGAAATATGACGTTGAAACTGGCTGCTGTCTAATTCCAGAGGCTGTCCCGTAAATAAAGCCTGTTTACAGTTGCCGCAATGGGGCCGGTCGTCCAGACGGTCGGATGGAATTCGGTTAATGGTATGGCACGAAGGGCAAACAATATGCAAGGAGCTCATTTGAAAATTTTTTTAAAGTTCAGGTAAGCTTCGATATAAGGTCATCAAGTTTAAAAATCAATATGCCTCATCCTGAATTACGTTTTTTGGTTTAACAGGATGCACGCTTCCGTCTCTCATACCAATGGTATAGGTACGACCGAAACCGACGACGTATCGTCCGCTTTCAGGCTGTAAAGCAAATAAATGAAAATCCGATAAAGACCGAAGCAGGCTGACGACTTTGCCGAATTTCGTCCCCAGCGCGTGCAACTGAACGTTGTAATCTTCATCATCCTGCAAAATTTCCTTGACCTTACAGCTGAATACAACCCGTTCGCGCGCAAACAGGTTAAGTGATTCGGATTCCGGCCGGACAAACATGACCGAAGCCTGCGGATTCTGCAACAAATTAACCGTGTGGCTGGCCAGCTCGCTGACAAAGATATAAAAGCATCCTGATGGGGTCTGTACAAAGGGGGCGTAACTGATATCGGGAATACCGTTTCCTGTAGCGGTCGATAGCAATAATGTCTGTTGCGAGGCTATCAGTTTACGATAATTCAAGGTTATGTCGTCGAGATCTTCGATTTCGTTCATTTTATGCGAACTCCTCGTGCGTAAAGTCGTTATGGGATATTTTTCCCCTTACTCAATTTCAAGGCTTTTTTGATCAGACCAGTTTAGGGGCAAAATTACGCCCGGCATTGGGTTCATTTTCGCCGTTTCAGGCGGGTAATATTGATTATCAAACGATGCCGCGTTTAAAATTGATAAAATGGCTTAAATAACAATTAAATCCTGTCTCAAACTCGGGTCTTATTTCATTCCCGTTCCTTAGAAGGTGGCGCGAATGCATGATGGAGAACGGTTCAATGTCATCAGCCATTTGCTGGGCGCGCTAGCTGCGTGCGTCGGACTGATTGTGCTGGTCGTGCTGGCCGTACGGCAGGGCGATATGTGGAAAATTGTCAGCTTTAGCGTCTATGGGACGTCCCTGGTGTTAGCTTATACGTTTTCCACGCTCTATCACGGCTTGCAGGGCAAAGCCAAGGAAGTGTTCGCCGAACTCGACCATCATGCGATCTATCTCTTGATTGCCGGCACTTATACGCCTTTTACGCTGGTAACGCTGCACGGCAGTTGGGGTTGGTCAATATTCGGAATCGTCTGGAGTCTGGCGGTGCTGGGGAGTTTGCTGGAGTTGCTGTCCAGAAAAGAGCAGCGTGTTCTGCCGGTGGTGATTTATCTCCTGATGGGCTGGATTATACTGATCGCGATCAGACCCTTGCTGCGGGTCATGCCGATGGAAGGTTTTTTCTGGCTCTTGTCGGGAGGGCTGTTTTATAGCATAGGCGTGGTGTTTTATGCGCTGGATGACAGAGTCAGGTATTTTCATAATATATGGCATATTTTCGTATTGGCGGGCAGTGCCAGCCATTATATTGCGGTGCTGTTATTTGTCGCTTGATGCCTGCTCTGACCGATGACTTAACCGCTGGTATCGTGATAGCGTAGGAACTTTGATCATCCGGACCGTTTGCAGCGGTTCAGGCGCTTGAGGGTTGTCCGCCGTTTCTCAAGCCGACTATGTGCGCTTGTTATCGGATTCGGATATGATAGCTTAATCATCTATTTATAAGCCGTTTTTGTTGGTAATCCTTAACTGTGGTTTTAACGCATTGAAAAACTCCGCTGGCTTAGACAATCTGCATTTTTTTATCCGGCTTGCCTTGCCGCTAGTGACCGTTTTGTCCGCCGGGTGTTCTCATGAGCCTAAAATCCGTCCGGTCTGGCCTGCACAGTCGCAACTGCCGCCGGTGGTCAATTATGCCCTGAGCCTGCAGGGTGTTCCTTATCGCTACGGCAAGGCCTCGCCGCGGGAAGGCTTCGATTGCAGCGGTTTTATCAAACATGTTTATGAACACCAGGGCATCGCCTTGCCGCGCACCACGCGCGAAATGGCTCAGGTTCTGCCGCCAGTCTCGATACATCAACTTAATTCCGGCGATCTGGTTTTTTTTAATACCAATGGCTATCCTTTTTCCCATGTCGGCCTGTATATCAGCGATAATAACTTCATTCACGCCCCTAGCCAGCGTACCGGCAAGGTCCTGGTGTCCAGCCTTAACAATCAATACTGGCGGCAACATTTAATCGGCGCGCGCCGGCCCGGGCAGTGGCATTAACGGAAATTCGTTCTCCTGAGAAAGCTATTCATGCAAGCGGCACCCCCCCGGACAAAAATCTATCAACAGCTTTATTTTCAAGTACTGACGGCTATCGTCCTGGCTATTTTACTTGGCCATTTCCTTCCTGAAACCGGCGTCGCCATGAAGCCTCTAGGCGACGGCTTTATCAAGCTGATCAAGATGATCATCACACCGATCATTTTCTGCACCGTGGTCACGGGTATCGCCGGCATGCGCGATATGAACAAGGTCGGGCGCGTCGGCATCAGGGCGCTGGTTTATTTCGAAGTCGTCAGTACATTGGCGCTGGCTATCGGGCTGGTTGTCGTGCATGTCATCGAGCCCGGCGCGGGCATGAATATCGACGCCAGTACGCTCGATGCGAGAAGCCTGTCCGCCTATACCACGGCGGCGAAATCGGGGGGCGCGGTGGAATTTCTGCTCAACATCATTCCCACCAGTGTCGTTGATGCCTTCGCCAAGGGCAACATCCTGCAGGTGCTGCTGTTTGCATTATTATTCGGTTTCTCCCTGGCGGCGTTGGGAAAGCTGGGCGAAGACGTCACGGTGTTCATCGACAAGATTTCGCAGGTGCTGTTCGGCATCGTGGCGACGATCATGAAGCTGGCGCCGATCGGCGCTTTCGGCGCCATGGCCTTTACCATCGGCAAATATGGCATCGCCTCGCTGGCGCCGCTGGCGAAATTGATGGGCAGCTTTTATCTGACCTGCCTGCTGTTTGTTTTTATCGTGCTGGGGCTGATCGCGCGATTGACGGGATTCAGCATCCTGAAGTTCATCCGCTATATCAAGGAAGAACTGCTGATCGTGCTGGGCACGTCTTCCTCGGAATCGGTACTGCCGCGCATCATGCTGAAAATGGAGAAACTGGGCTGCTCGAAATCGGTGGTGGGGCTGGTGATTCCGACCGGGTACTCGTTCAACCTGGACGGCACATCCATTTACCTGACCATGGCCGCGATCTTCGTCGCGCAGGCCACCAATACGCCGCTGACGCTGACCCAGGAATTGACCATACTCGGCGTTCTGCTGCTGACCTCGAAAGGCGCATCGGGCGTGACCGGCAGCGGTTTTATCATCCTGGCCGCGACGCTTTCGGCCATCCCGACCATTCCGCTGGCGGGACTGGCACTGATTCTCGGCATAGACCGTTTTATGTCCGAGGCACGCGCGCTGACCAATCTCGTCGGCAACGGCGTCGCGACCGTAGTTGCCGCCAAATGGGAAAACGAACTGGACGAGCGGCAGCTTGATGCAGCGCTTAACGGGGCTGGTGAGGCGGCAGAGTTGCCGGAGGCTTGACCCGACAGCCGATTACATTGCTACAGCTGTATTCTCAAGGCCGAGAAACCCGATAGATGCTGCCGGTAAAATCATCCGAGATATAAATGGCGCCGTCCGGTCCTTCGGCAACATCGACAGGCCGGGCTATGACATCGCCCTGAAACTCAAAGCCGCTGATAAAGTCGCGCTCCGTAATCGTGCCCTTGGGCCCGAAATGCAGCGATACGACCTTATAGCCGGTTTTCTCGGTGCGGTTCCAGGAACCGTGCAGTGCCACCAGGGCCGAATTTTTGAATTCCGGCGGCAAATTTTTATTGCGCAGGAAAGTCATTCCAAGAGGCGCGGTATGGGCGGCGAATTCGTGGACGGGGGGCAGGCTGTTGCGGATTTGTTCCTCATGGCCGGCGCCCAGATCGGGATCAGGGATTTTATTGCCGTTGGCATAAGGCCAGCCGTAAAATTTGCCTTGCTCGATCCGGTTAAGTTCTTCGGGCGGAAAATCATCGCCCAGAAAATCCCGGCCGTTATCGACGCCGAACAGTTCATGGGTATCGGGATGCCAGTCAAAGCCGACCGTATTGCGCAACCCTGTGGCAAACAGTTCGTCCTGACCGCCATCCGGGGTATAGCGCAGCATGGCCGCCCGTTTCGGGTTTTTTTCCTCGCAGACATTGCAGCTCGATCCGACCGAAACATACATCAGGCCATCCGGGCCGAAGCGTAACGTGCGGGTCCAGTGGTTGCTGCCGCCCGGGATGCCGGTGACGACCTGCTCGTACTCGCCTTTTGTCTTGCGCGTTTTGGGATTGAAGGCAATACGGCCGATTGCATCGGTTTCGGCAACATACAATCGGCCCTGATAATAATCCATGCCATGCGGCCGGTTCAGTCCGGTCACCAGATCGCTTCTGCCGTCCGGCGCGCCGTCATTGTCGGCATCCCGCTCAAGCAAGACGATCCGGCCTTCATTTGGCAGGCTCGCCAGCAGATCGCCCGCTTCGGTAAAACGCAACATGCGGACATCGGGTAAATCTTTCGCATAGACCGAAATCGAAAAGCCCGGCGGCAGGTGTATGCGCGCGTTTAACATTTCCTCGGAAGGCGGATTTTTCTTCATCAAAGGCGTGTTAATGCCGAACCAGCGGGACATCAGGAACCCTAAAATGCCGCCTATAATAAAAATACGCGCCAATGCCCAAAGAAAAGTATGCATGGGAGATAACCTGTCGAATATCGAAAGTTTTTTCGTGAATCTGTTAAGTCAGCATTTTTTGACTTTTGAACGGGCACCAATCAGGAAGTTTCTTTTCAAATGAATAAAGCGTTCGTCAATTTTTTATTGGAGGCTCTCATGACTGACATCGGAATCGATAATGACGCAGTGGTTAGCGTGCTCAATAAAGTCCTGGAAATCGAATTGGCCGGCGTGGTGTGTTATACGCACTATGCCTTGATGATCTATGGCTACAACCGCATCCCCATCATTTCGTGGATGCGCGGCCAGGCAACCGAATCCTTGACCCATGCCAACGAAGCAGGCGAATTGATCACGCATCTGGGCGGTCATCCTTCCCTAGGCATCGGCCCGTTGCTGGAAACGCACCGTCATGATATCGGCGATATTCTCAGGGAGTCGCTGGAGCATGAAATGCAGGCTTTGACGGCTTATTATGATCTTCTGCAACTGGTGAAAGACCGCAACGTGATGCTGGAGGACTATGCCCGGCGCCTGATCGCACAGGAGGAAACGCATCTGGGCGAAGTACGCAAGATGCTCAGGAAACCCGGCCAGTAAAGAAAGCTGTGTAAATGCCCGGGCCGCGATAAAATGGCCGGCCAAAAGATTATGAAGTGAATTTCCATGAGCTATTACAAATACCACGTATTCTTCTGTACCCACCAACGCGAAAACGGCAGCGCCTGTTGCGCGAACCATGGCGCCAAGATTGTGCGCGATTACGCCAAGGAGCAGGTTAAAAAATTGCATCTGAACGGCCCTGGAAAGTGCCGCATCAACAACGCCGGTTGCATGGACCGCTGCAGCGAGGGGCCGGTAATGGCGGTTTATCCGGAAGGGGTTTGGTACACCTATCACGATAAAGACGATATCGACGAAATTATCGAGGAGCATCTGCGGCATGGGCGGATTGTCGAGCGTTTGAAAATCTAGGCGCATGACGGCCCCCGTCCCCGGTCCGGCCGTAAAAGCGCAAACCTTGAGGGGCTCGTCTCAGCTTCCATGATGATGAATGTTGATCCTGTCCGTTCTCCGGTCAGCGGGCTGCTTTCGGCGGAATTTCCGCGATATAATGGCCGGCTCAAAACAGCCGCCGACGTTATCGGTTGCGCTGGCGTTAATCATTAATCCAAAACCTTGTCACATGGCGGCAGGGATTATCGTAAGGAGAGTTGTGTGGCAAAGGCCAGTGAGTTAAAGAAAGGCATGGTCGTCGAGATAAACGGCGTTCCGCATGTGGTCAAGCAGGTTGAAGTCAGAAGCCCGTCGTCTCGCGGGGCATCGACGTTGTATAAAGTCCGTTTTAACAATCTCAAGACAGGGCAAAAGCTGGACGAGTCCTTAAAGGGCGACGATTTTTTCAAGGATGCCGACTGCGTGCGCGCCAAAGTGCAGTTTTCCTATGTCGATGGCGACAATTACATCTTCATGGATATGGAAGATTACAGCCAGTACAGCATCAGTGGGGATGATCTGGAGGGGCAGAAGGAATATCTGACCGAAGGGCTCGAAGGCATCGTGGCTTTGCTGATAGACGATGCCTTGCTGGCCATCGAACTGCCGGGCTCCGTCGTGCTCGGGATTGTGGAAACGGCGCCCGGTATCAAAGGCGCGACAGCGACAGGCCGTACCAAGCCGGCGCGCCTGACCACCGGTCTGGAAGTTCAGGTGCCTGAATACCTGGAAACCGATGAGCTGATCAGGATCAATACCGCGACCGGCAAGTTCATGTCGCGCGCTTAACACTTTAAACTATCAACAGGGCGGCCGCTCGGCCGTCCTTATGGCGGGGTCTGGCTTGGACAATCTTTTAACCGTACCTCAGGGCGAGTTTAAACTGGATCGCCTGCCGTTGCGCGCACGTGAGTTGCTGCGCGCCTGGGATGCGGCCGATGAATACCTGCTCGATTATCTGGCCGAAGACGGGAATCTGCCGGCCGGTGCACGGATATTAATCCTGAATGACACATTTGGCGCTCTAGCTGTGGCGCTGAGCGGTTTTAGGCCGCAGGCGATCTCCGACTCCTATCTGTCGCAGCAGGCGACGCGCATGAATCTGGCCGGCAACGGCCTGAACGAGGACAGCGTCAGACTGCTGAACAGCCTGGAGGCACCGGACGGCGCTTCTGACCTGGTTCTGATCAAAGTGCCAAAGACATTGGCTTTACTGGAAGATCAGTTGCTGCGCCTGCAACCGCATTTGCAGGCATCGACGCGGATTATCGTCGGCGGCATGATTAAGGCCATGCCGGCTTCAGTCTGGAAAATACTGGAGCGCCTGGTCGGGCCGACGACCACATCTCTAGCGCGTAAAAAGGCGCGCCTGATTTTCGCTGAGCCTGATCCGAAACGGAAGGTGCCGGCCAATCCTTATCCGGTCCGCTATCGGCTTGAGGGTACCGATTACCTGATCACTAATCACGCCAATGTGTTCTCGCGCGACAGTCTCGATATCGGTACGCGTTTTTTTCTTCAGCATCTGCCCGTCAACCCCGAAGTGCGCGATATTGTCGATCTGGGCTGCGGCAATGGTGTAGTGGGTTTGATGGCGGCGGTACGCAATCCGCGGGCGATCGTTCATTTTGTCGATGAGTCTTTCATGGCCGTGGCTTCCGCCAGGGAGAATTTTAGCCGCGCGCTAGGGGTGGAGCGGCAGGCAATATTCCGCGTCGGCGATGGCCTGACGGAGTTTGAGCCGGATTCGGCCGACTTGATTCTTTGCAATCCGCCTTTTCATCAGCAGCATGCCGTAGGTGATCAGATCGCCACCAGTATGTTTAAACACGCCCACAGGATACTGCGGACAGGCGGGGAGTTATGGGTGATCGGCAATCGCCATCTGGGCTATCATGTGGCGCTTAGGCGTCTTTTCGAGGCCTGTTCGGTCGTCGCTGCCAATTCAAAATTTGTGATCCTGCGAGCACGCGCCAAAAGGCACTAATTCCCCGGGCAAAAAAAACTCCCAGTGCAAAAGGGCATTGGGAGTATGAGGGGCAAACAGGACAATCAATCGTCACTGTTTGGTGTGCAATACCAGGAGATGGTAAAAAATTAGCCGTGCAGTCTGCGATTGAAGAATATATTACTAAAAATAGCCGCTGCTGCAAACAGAACAGTCGAGACGATAAACTCGCCTGAAATAAACACAAAAATGCCAGTGATAAACATCAACCCGATTAAAATATCTCTTTGAAAATCAGTCATTTTGAAGACCCGTTAGTAAATGGAAAATAAGAAAAAAGGAATTGAGGCATACTATACACATGCGCTTATTTGTTTACAACAGTGATAATTATTGATTAATAGTTTCTTATTTTGAAATAATCATGGGGGTCAAGCTGTAGCTTTTCAAGATACATTTGATTCAGTCAACAAAAAAGCAAAGACTGCCCATTTTGGACCAGGAGCCGAAACCGGCGATAACCGCTCTCCGGTAAAAATCACGCAAGACCAGCGTCCGTGAACAGGCGACAGGTGCCATTTTACAAGCAGTCGCTGTTGTAATAGGGCAACGTTAAATCAATTGATTCGTTAGATGGAATGCTGTTGGGCTGCGGTTAATTGAAAAAAAATATAAATCGAAGATCATGAAGTTATCCACATTTTCTGTGGATAACTCTGTTAATAACTTGAAAATAAATCCGCTAACCTGCCACTTTTAAAGTCTTTTTGTTAAATTGCCCAGCTTTTGAACAGTTGTACGGAGTTTGGTTTATTATCTTTATTTATCAAATGGATAACAAACCCAGAAGGGCGATGTGGCGGGTTAAAAACGCTCGATAAAAGACGTGCTTGGAAACGAGCAATGCCCAAGCGCCTGCTGTGGGAAAACTAACTTTGACAACAGTTTGTCAAGTTTTATTTCGTGCGATAAAACGGGTTTTCACCATAATGCAGGCGGTTAGATAATTGAAGTTGTTTTGTTGCAGGAAGTCCATTACTGCCGGGCTGGTGGTTCCCGGCTGCAGCCAGACATTCATCAACCCCAAGTCGAGGCATTGCCTTAGCGATGCGAGGGTGACTGCCGGCGGGACCACAAAGTCGACGATCGTCGGTTTCTGGGGTATTTCCGCCAATGACGGATAGGCTTGGTCTTGCTCTACTATCTTCCTATGCGGGTTGACCGGAAACAAACGGAAGCCTTTACGTTTTAAGTCCTTGTAAATGATATTGCCGAATTTGGCGGTATTATCCGTGGCGCCAACAATGGCGACCGTCGTCTCGGGGTGTTCCAGTAGCGAAATCAGATCCTCAGGCATAAGCTTTCCAAAAAAAGTCAGGGTTACGGGAATATTAGCCAATTTGCTATGTATCTAGACATGTGATCTCATATGCGCCTTTTTGTTCTGACTTCAGGAGATGATTGTTCAGTATGGCGAATTTTAAAGCCCACGTATCCATCGCCGCCGCCGTCAGCAGCGTTGCGGCGCTGGTTGCCGTTGACGCGCGGCTGATTGATGGCGCCGATGCGCCCTGGCTTATCTTTTTAGGGACCATCGGGGGCATGTTGCCGGATATCGACGCCAATAATTCCAAACCGGTCAAGCTGTTGTTTAATGCACTGGCCTTGCTGGGCGTGACCGCCGTATGGGTGATATTTAGGAACAGCTATGCGCAACAGTCGCTATTGCTGGGAGCCACGGCTACTTATGTAGGGATACGCTATGGGCTGTTTAATCTGTTTAACAGTTTTACCGAGCATCGCGGTGTGTTTCACTCATTATTGGCAGCTGTATTTTTCGCCTGTTTAATGACCTGTATCAGTTTTTATTTCCTGCAATGGGATATCTTGCATGCATGGTTGAATGGTTTGTTTGTGGCCATCGGCTTTGTTGTGCATTTGTTGCTGGATGAGTTGTATAGCGTCGATTTATCAAATACCAGGATGAAAAAATCGTTTGGCACGGCATTGAAATTATTCAGCTATAGAAATATTCCGGCTTCTGCGCTAATGACAGTTTGCACGATAGCGCTTTATTGGCTTGCACCGCCACCGACGCCTTTGTTGAAGGTATGGCAGGCGGCGCATTGGGATCAGTATCTGTCGCAAGCGAAGCTCTGCCAGTAAAATATAAATGTCTTTAATTTTTAATTGTAAATATACTGATAAATAATAACTTATTGCCTTATGATGCCTAAAAAATAGCGGTTCGGGTTGAGGCTTGATTTTCAGATAAGAGCCAAATGCACTAGAATGAACCGCTTTTTATAGCAACCCCCGGCAATTTTGGTTTGAAATGCCGTTAGCGGATCAGGGCTACTCAGTCCGGTAATAACCGGTCCGCACAAGAGGAATCAGTAAATAATATGTCAACTATCGATAAAATTCAGAGTCAAATTAACCGGCGAAGATTTTTACAGATGTTAGCCTGTGGGTCATTAGCGGCAGGTTTTCCCGGTCTCACTGAGGCTTCAGTAAAAAGACCTTATCAATCCGCCCGAAAGCTGGCTTTTTTAAACACCCATACCGGCGAAAGCTTAGCATTAACCTATTTCGAAAAAGGCCGGTATCTTTCAGATGCGCTGCAGGAAGTAAATTATCTGCTGCGGGATCACAGAACCGACGATGTATACGACATTGACACGGCGCTACTGGATCAGCTTTATAACCTGCGAGTCATGCTGGGTATAAATAAACCGTTCCAGATCATTTCCGGTTACCGTTCGCCCTATACGAACGCGCTGTTGCATGATCAGAGCGATGGCGTTGCCACTAAAAGCCTGCATATGCAGGGGCGGGCTATCGATATTCGCATTGAAAGGTTTAATACCAAACGCTTGCGCAACGCCGCTATCGCCATGCATGCCGGCGGCGTAGGCTATTACCGGAACTCAAATTTCGTACATCTCGATACAGGCCGGTTCAGAACCTGGTAACGTCTGGGTTTGGCGCCTGTTTCATTCTGCCTGGCTGGTGACGGTATCGGGGGCTTTCTTCTGCAGCGGTCTCGACAGGGCCTGAAGCAAGGGATTATCGAGATTGTATATATCATCGAAAAATAGCACCTGGTCAGCAGTGGCCATTGCCGTGGTGTAGAACATAATCACCGGGATCGGTTTTTCCAGCGAGACATGCTTGGGGTTCTCCCGGCGCATTGCGTTGCGGATTTTTTGCCGGTCCCAGCCTTGTTTCGATTTCAGCACGAATTCAGCTAACGCTTCAGGGTCTTCGACCCGAACGCATCCATGGCTGAAGTCCCGTCTTGTGCGTTTAAACAGGTTGGGGGTAGGCGTGTCGTGCAGATAGACATTGTAAGCGTTTGGGAACATGAACTTCACGCTGCCTAGCGCGTTCAGGCGACCCGGAAGCTGACGGATTTTCGCGCGGCCACGGCTCAAAAGAGTCATCGTCTCATCGTTAACCGGCAGCACGGTTGCATTCGGGCCGAAGCGGTTGACCAGTTCCATGTTCTGGCCGGCTAGATAAGACGGGTTCCGGCGCAGTTTGGGCAGCAGTTCTTCCCTGACGATGCTTTGCGGCACGTTCCAGTAGGGCCTGAACTGAAGAAAGTACATGTTGGCCATGAACACGGGCGTCTGCTTGTTTATTGATTTGCCGACGATCACCTTCATGTTCAACGGCGGCTCGGTTTCTTCAGCGATCGAATCATACGCCCATAACTGAAAAGCGGGAATATTGACGATAATCAGCGATCCCTCTTTTAGCCTGGGCAACCAGCGAAAGCGTTCCATGGACAATTCGATTTGCCAGATTCGGTCGGCGAGAGGAACATTGAGCGCGGCCACTGTTTTTTTGCCTATCACACCGTCACTTCCCAGGCCGTGCCTTGACTGAAAATTTTTTACGCCTTCGACCAGGGCGGCGTCATAAAGAGTGGCTTCGCTTTGGGTCTCGGCATCGGTTTCCTCTGGCTGAGGCATATCGCCTAAAGTCGTCAGAAACCGGCGTAACGGTTCCATTTGCGGGTCATGGTCGCCCGGACGCAAGGTTCTTGAGAAGGCGAACCGAGGAGTATCGTGCATTTGGGCCAGTTGGCGGTACCTGGATAAAGCTTGTTTTAAATGCCGGTAGACAGGCATGACAGGCTCAACCCGGGCAACGAGTTCAGACGGTTTTTTTTCCGCGGCGGCTTCTACAATCAGGCGGACAAGATTGATCGGTTCCAGGATTATGTCGTCGGCCAGTTTGACATTTTGAGTCTTGATCTGACCGTAATGCAGATCGGAAAGATAACGCAGCAGGGCAATATTCAATGCCGTATCGTATAGCGCTCGCGCCTGCGGCGATTCTTCCTGACCGGTCTTGATTTGCAGCCATTTCCGGGCGAGATGGTCGCTGTCGTAGTTTTGCGCGTTCAGGCCGTTTTTTTCCGCGCTTGCCAGCAGCGCTAGCACATCCTCCACCTGGCGGTTGGAATCATCTTCGTTTAACCAGACAAATTGGTAACGGTTCAACTGGTACAGTGCCTGAATGTCCTCGTGCTGGTCATAAATGTCGTCATGCGGCAGGTAAGGGTGCCGATTTGAAGTCATCAGGGAGTTGATGACTTCGACCAGAGTGACATCGGCCGGGTATTCAGCCGAATGCGACAAAGGGGCTGCCATCAGCCCCCC